>JAABUP010001368.1_pt1 | contig 51043 bp, 81 predicted proteins | sample 5559201 | NCBI WGS metagenome assembly JAABUP01 (sample SAMN10711887, study PRJNA513373) | rock metagenome | isolation source: Antarctica rocks | place: Antarctica | reverse complement strand
ATGGGGTAATCTATGACTGCTGAGGCAGGTATGGCTTCCATCCCGGGCCCATACCCGGGTTTTCCGGGTTGGGGATCAGAAAATAACGCCTGAGCGCTCCCTATGAGCGCCGTGATGGTCGTTACAAATCCGTGAAAGACAGCCATTTTCTGTTTCATTTCTGAACCAGGGATTTACGGGGTTGTGCACAGCAATGGTGGAGCTTGGACCCCGCCATGTACCTCATCACACCAAACGTGCATAGTTCCAGACCTTGCAAGTCAGTCGACCAAATGCAGCTGTACAAACATATGTTTGCTATAGAGTCAATGATAGTCCCCGTTCGTTATTGCCATCCTGTTGGTCATACAAGCAAAACACAATGTTTTGCAGGCGTAAATGCTGGTACCAACAGACGCCAATTGAAGTACCAGGCTTGCGATGACTGATGCCACAGCATTTGAAGATGGGATTCCAAAGACCTTGTAGAAGCCCAAACAGCCATTAGTCGTTTGTCTTGGCTTGGCCACTGTCCACTCATAGCATGATTTGAATCAATGCTATGAGTGAACATCATGTATTGTCCTGGCATGTCTCAGATGCAGCCTGTGAAATGGCACTGATCTGCAGTTTATTTGCAGATACATTGTTCATTGTACATAATCTTGATGAAAAGACGCTCAATATTGTTTCAAAAGAATCATGGCTGAGATCAACACGGAACTTCTTGACATTGTAAAGTCCCCAGCCACCCATGTTGACTGTCTTATATGTCCATGGTGACCAGCTTAAACCCATGTTGTTGAATTGCGCAAGCAGCCATTGCCATGACTCCTTCTTGTTTGTCATGAACTCTCCAATGTACAATGGTGCACCTCTATTGAGTTGAGTGCACAACCGCTCCTTTTCCTGCTTCTCCCAACAAGCTTTGTTTGCTAGCAAGTCTTCACTCATGCAGGCGTACTCGTGCATTGAATACATGACATTCTGCCAGCGATCATCCCAGGAGACAGACTCCATGATGACAATGCGACCAGGGTCTCCAGCACGTACAGCTTCATATAAAGCGTGGTGCAGCACATTTGCAGGCGAACCATTTGGCTCATTAACTACATCAAAGCCTGCTATGGTGTTGTTGCCTTTGAAGTGTGATGCTATTGTATGCCATAGTGCAGCAGCATGAGCTTGGGATGCTTGAGCTTCATCAGCATATCGCGAAATGAGTTGGTAGTCCTTCTGCTGAGAATCCCAAACGTGAAGGTCTAGGATGACGTACAAATGGTGCACCCGAGCTTCATGCACAATCCAATCCAAACGCGAAAAGTCCACGTTGCAGGCTGCATCTCGGACCCAAGACCCGTCAGCATGCTGCAAAGTTCTCCAACTAAAGGGGACACGGATCATGTTAAAGCCCAGCGCGTGAATCTTCGATACGTCGTGCGCAGTGATCCACTGAGATTCCCAGGTCTGCATGAGCACCCGCGCTTCTGATCCGAACCTGCGCTCGAGGGTCTCCCTGGCAAATCTTTGTCCGTTTATGCTATCTGACAAGCCGCACATCCAGTTTTCTGTGACGAGCCAGCCACCTAGGTTGATGCCACGCAGCATAACAAGCTCGTCTGAGGCGTTGCGCAGCTCGCGACCGTCACAATGTAGAGCTTGGTCAGATCGAGCTGCTGTGAAAGAAGTCATCGAACGTGTGCTGGACACGCTGGACAAGGCACAGTCGAAGCGCAAGATGTCGGTGACCATCCCGTTCATCCTCTTCTGCGCTGCTGCCAGAGTCATCTGTCAGGCCCAGTACCAGGTCTCACAGAGTGTCTCCACCAGCAGCTGCATAAGCCTCTCTGGCCTCTGCTGGAATTACATCAGATATGGTGAGTATTGAAAACATTGGTCGCGAAGCCTCAAATGCGTCCTGCAAACACACAGATGAGCTCAAGTTGTGTGGGCTGTGCATTTGCAAGCCGGTCTTGCAGATCTGACTATGAAATCAAGCAGATACTTCACCCTAGAGTGAGCAACAACAGATCATCACCATGGCCCCATGGGTATGACAGCAAACATCATGAATCAGGTGCATCATTGACTGTGTAAAAATCAGGAACCAACTATGCACAACTATGGTCAGATATGCAACAGCCAGTTGAGGGTTGCACCTGCATCTCTGCTAGACTCAAATTGGGTGTTTGGAATGTGCTCTTAAACACCTACAGAATGCAACATACCTCAGGTATGCATTTCAGTTGCAGTAGCCTGTCAAGAAAGTTGTTGACACACAGGCTGGAGCGTCCTGCCAGATGGAATATACATATGCATACCACTGTCAGCCACCATGTAATTGGACCAGAGCAGCTTTCCACAGAGATAGAAGTAGCAAACCAACAGGGGAGATTGTAATCAACCACACACAAGAGAGGTCTGACCTATAGAGCTGCGGGAAACAATTGGTGGGTACATGCAGTGTGCATGCCACCGTCCAACATGTCTGACACAGGTACAGATGCAACAGTAGCTTTGGACAACAGGACAAGTGGCAACTCACTCCCCATGCGTCGACGACATCTTCAGGAGGACCAAGAGCCACCGAGACCACGTGTTGCTCACCCAGCATTTGAATGGCAAATCTCCACCTGCTTGCAAATAGCAGCTCAAACGGTCAGCTGATCACATATTGCTGCTCAAAATAAGCACACATACAGTCACAGCTGAGTCTGCTGTGTGCTTGCAGGTGAGCAGTTGAGTAGTGATGCCTTGCACTGGCCATCATGGCAGCAGACGTGGAACCACTTCGCTGTGGCATGAAGCGCATACTATCCAGATGATGCAGGCAGCACAATCAGCATGTGTATACAGAGCAGCATCACCTCTTGCATCATCATCATAAACACAGCAGTGCAAGCTTAAACACGCATGTCAGCATGATACACATTTGCAAAGACAGCAGAGTCATCATGACAGTTCTTGGAATGAACATCACTAGCCAGGCTGGACACCTGAGCAAGGAGTTGCCGTCCACCTTAGCAGTTGCTGACTGACTGCCAGAGGGCAATGGAGCTGATAATTGAAACTGCACTCTGCCTAAGTCGAATCCCAGTCCATCACCTCTTGCCTTCACAAAGGCCTGTCAAAGCTACACAGTTGTCAAATGTTGTTGCACATTGAGAGGGAAGTGTGCACTCCAAAAGACGCATGACCAAGTTGTCAGAGGCACCTTCAATACGACGTGTGTTATTGTAATCATGCAAATAAGCCGCCTATGGCTTATATCTTTGCAAGAAAATCAGTTGCATGTGTACCTCCTTCAGGCTCCAGTGCCTCTGAAACGCCTGCATTTGCTCAGCTTCACTTCCGGCAGCTTTGATGCAGGTCCACTGCAAGGTCATGGCAGAGGCAGATGTTAGAAAACGCGCTGGCAGACCTTGAGTGCGTGCATGCAAGACACAGCCGATGTGGTAATTACCTCCTCCGCTGTGAACTGCTTGTCAAATGCACGAAACAACTCAGCTGGGGTTTGAGTCTTTGCTGACCTCGCTTCTGGAGGCGCTGCAACATCTATGCCACAGACACACATTGGCTCTGCTGCCAAGACAACATAGCCTCCCTGCATCGAATACCTTGTGTTCGCAGACAACTTGCAGAGTAGCCATTTGCAAACCTCAGCAGCAATGTGTGTGCTACCTCATGTGAAACATTGAAGTTGAAGTTGGGAGCTGCAACGGGATTGCAGTGATTGGCACAGAAGGGTTTCCCACCCTTGGTGCGCTGTATGTTGATCTCACCAAAAGGTACTGAGCACACGTCTCTGACACACTTGCGCTGTAGAAGCTTGCTTACAAGACAACGACGTTGGTCAGCTTCGAACTTGTACCGTTGTACTTCAGCTCGAATCTCGGAGGACAGGAGTCTCAGCAAAAACTTCCACTCCTCCTGCTCTGGGTGCCAATCGTCGACTTTCACAGCCCAGCGACACACTGCTGGCATCAACAAGACAGCACAATTGACAAATCGGTGCAGTTACGCAATTCAGGTCGTTCAGTAAAAGTTTGAAAGCCAGTATTGAGTGTACGGCATGCTTGGTTGACCGTTCAAGATCAACTTGTACAAACTTAAATGTGAAGGCAGGCCAGTCAACTGCGATGGCACTTGAACTGCATAGAAATCAACGAAGTGGCTTGCAGCCAGGCGTCTTCATCTGTCTAGATGTGTCAGCGCCTGTTTGTTCATAACGACGTCGTTATGTTAGGTCAGAGTACACACTCACAGACAGAGTAGCCAATGCATAGCTGCATAGCTGTGCAGCGCGGCTGCCGTATCTCCAAGCTGCACGTCTTACTTCTGAACGTATCAGATGTGCAGCTTCACCAACGGATGTATTGTAATGTGACCCCATTTTGAGCGAAAGCAGCATGCACAACTAAGACTTGCCATCACCTGTCGCAATATGTTTAAGAAAAACATCGCTGTCTTGCAGACGCGTCCTTTGTCGGGGAAAGATGGCAAAAAGTTGCGCAAAGACCTGGAAAGACTGTACCCAAGTTTGTCCGATGAGGACCATAAGCGACTCTTTGCAAATAAGACAGATGTCAACCTGTTACGACTCAGCAACAAGGCACAGGTGTATGCATGCATCGGTGGCAACCCTCTATTTTTTGACCCAACTGGCAGAGAAGACGTGCTGATACCGACTGTCTATGCTCTATGGCTCTGTCCAAAGCTCCTGAACACCCTATACACTCATTCAGAAGTCTCCCCAAAGGCAAGCCTGTGCTGGAGCTTTCGCCAGGCAGCCACACTCTGGTCACACCACCTTGTGAGCACCTTCTCTGTTGCCTAACAGGTGTTAGGGGGGGCAGACCTCTTTCTGCAGGGCTTGATAGTGCCAGATCAGGGGCTTGGCTCATTTGCCTCTGGTGACCTCATGCTGGCATCAATACCACAGAACCCATTCCCCTTTGCAATCGGAGTGATGGAGGCCAGCAGTGCTGACATACAAAAGAATGGCCTCAAGGGAAAGGGTCTCAAGCTTCTGCATCACTATCCTGACATGCTGTGGGCTTTGGGCGATAAGTCAGTGCCTGATCCATCCTTCACTCCAACCAGGGTCTTCCCCCAGGTACTGTCATGCGTTTAGGTCATCACCGCTATGCATCGCTCATTCGCCCACCTTCACAAACTCATTGCCGCCTGCAGATTGCATCTGATCACTCAGTGCAACAAGGTTCAGGCTCAGAGTCAGCTGCCCAAACAGAAACTGATGCTCTTACAGCTGAAGTCAATGGGATGCACCTGGCCAACAACAAGGCCTCTCCTGATGCAACAACACCCTCTTCTTCATCTCCAGCATCTCATGTGCCAGATGATGGTGCATCTGAGTCAGCTGCACCTGACAACATGGACAGCATTGTTGAGGGCCTGCTGATTGCTGGATTGCACACTCTGGATGACGATGATCTGCCCATGCAGACAAATGAGTTTTACTCCAAAGCAGTGCTGGGATGCAAGCCTGCAGGTACACAAAGTCAGCCCTTCAGTGGCTCCACCTTTGAGACATTTAAACAGACCAGAGGTCGCTTGCTATGTTGACCAAGCCGACCATTTGTCTGCATCTTGGCACCGGCTTGCAAGCAGTCTTCATGATAGCTGGTGTTGCAGGCCTTGCTGTGGACATCAAGAAGAGTACCTACAAGAACCTAGCAAAGCTGCTCAAAGCCTTTGAAAAGAAGGTATACAGTCATTGGATTGGGCCAATACTACTGAGTCGATTACTGCTGGCCTGCGCTCAAGGGCCAGACGCCTGATCTTGCAGCAAGCAATGGGGTTTGTGTCTAATGTCTGCATTCAGTCTGTCTAGTATCAAGGCAGTCATGCTAGTGCACCCAATTCGCTTTGTCACCGGTTTCAATGCAAGTTTTTTGCAAAGCCCAACTCTGCCTGCTGTTTTACAGGGCTTGTTTGGCACCAAGCAAGTCCACAAGCAGGACAGCCTGGTGTCCATCAACCGGCAGCATGATCTGTACACAGCGCCCCTCAGCAGTTGGCTATCTGCAACTAATCAGGCAAGCCTCTGCAAATCACACCTGAGATGCAGCATGCGTACCAGCCATGTCATTGCATCACAGTCACATTCAGTTTTTCAGCTAGGCAAAGTTACAATAACTACGAATCGACCAGGCACTTTGGTGACTCAGCAAGTCAGGGGCTGGCTTCAGCCATGTTTTGGCTCATGTTCCTGGTAGATATTGCAACGCAAACACAAGATGGTTCTGCACCCAAGGCAAATGTCTCTATTGTGCTGCACATTTGGACTTCACTGTGCAGACGTGTAGCCTGCAAGCTGCACATCAGCCTGCACATTCCAGCGATGACTCAAAAGAAGACATAGTGGTGCCAGGCATTGAGCAAATGTAGGCTGCTGCTGATGTGGCTTTTGCAGCCCCCTACAGCTCAAGCCTGCCCTTATTTGCATGCTGATCTTGGGGAGAGCTTGGTTGTTGACCAGAGAGCAGCAACTTGAGCTGCACATAGCATGTATGAGCTGCACACAGCATGTATGTTGGAGGACATAGGGACACTCCCATGTGTGCGTGTCACTGTGTAAAGTCACACTGTTGATCCTGGTGCAGAGTGGGAGTGCTTCAGACAGGCAAAACAAGGATGTGAGCACTAGTGGCGATGGCAGTGCAGCAGCACCACAGGGACAGGTCACAGTCAGCTATTGGTACAGGTGTGCCCCCTGAAGGGTCTTCAATGCAGAGATGTCTTCTCTACCATGCCCCTGCTTGCTGGTCGTAAATGCACTACAAGCAAGTCATGTAGTGCTCGCATTGATGCTCGATGACAACCTCTGGCTGTCAGCACACAACGGTGTTAATCACACCTCTCACAAGGTTGTTATTCACCCCTCTGGAGGCTGCTGTCATTGCTTTTATGTTCAGTTGGAACTCGCGTTCACAGTCTGTGCTCTGCATTGGCCCAAACACAGCAACTGCAAGCAATGCTGCTGTTTTCGACTGCAGGGTTCCCTCCACGCTCAGGCCATTACTGGGCAGCAGTGCAGCTCCAAAAGACGAGCTGTACAGCGAAGAGCACATTCGGGCTGTGCTTGATGACTATGCAGCAGCAAGCAGCCTCCAGATAGACAGCAGCAGCGTCAAGCTGGATAAACTTATGGTCAGTAATCTGTTCAACAAGAAGGAACCCCAAATGGAAGGAGATACGTGTCCTCTGGAAGAGGTTGTGAAGCGACTCCTTGGCAAGCTGCAGCTTTTCCACAAAATCACAAGGGTCACAGAACAGGTGAGAGGGCTATGATACATCGTGCTGCTTTTCAAGACCCAAGCAAATCTCAGGGTTGATAAGCTGGTTGGAATATCTGGATTGTACTTGTGTCGTACTTGACAGTGTAAACTAGGTGTTGATATGCAAACAATGCACAAATCGTCTTTCTGTGTACAGAACATATTGACACCAATGAGCAAGCTGACACATTGCATTGATTAAAATTGGGCAGCCTGACTTTCTGCAGGGCCCGGTCGAGGTTGTGAAGAAGGGGAGCATACGCAATATACAGCTGACCATGGAAGATAGGCAAGGAGGGCGCAAGCATGTGACCAGAGTCATCCACGTGGAGTCATTTGGGTTTGACGCTGACGAGCTGGCTGGCATACTGCAACGCAAGTTTCAGACCTCCTCAAGTGTGACAAAGCTTCCTGGCAAGTCTGAAACTGGCAAGGAAATTGCTCTACAGGGCCCTTTGCTACATGAAATACCCAAGTTCTTGACGGCAACTTATGGTCTGTGCAGCAGCTTCATTGATGTCAAAGCCAAGGGCAAGTAGACTCGTGTTGTAATCTGAACACACACTTGGCAACAAAACATGCCTCTGTTCACACCACTCGTATCTGCTGTTCATTACCACTCTTATCAGCTGATGTCACTTCTACAGGCTGAACTTGATACAGATTTTAGCACACGACTTTCAATCATACCACACAATCTGATCATGCAGGTTCTCATACATCCTTGTGGGCAACACAATACATCACATAGCGACCATGAAAACACATTAGTCTTGTCTTGACTACCGCAGCTTCAGAACACTCTTCTGAAAGACAGCTACTGACTTGCTGCCATGATCGACTGAACTTGTCTTGCATGTCCAATGCGCTCTTGCTACAACATGCTGTCTGCAATGAGCCGATCGTATGTACAATTGTACTTTGCTGGCTCAGTGCAAGGGCGAAGTAAACTGATGAAGGCAACAATGCCAACAAGGTAAGCGGCAATCACTGCGTTCCTCTGAGGATGGCTTAGCACATCTCCAATAGGAGGGAAGCCCATCCAATTGCAGAATGAATGCACCGCCACAGCAGCAGCCAGATGTCCAGTGCTGAGGAAGATATGTGTAGCATACCACCCAAACAATGTTGTGTACAGAAATTGGAATGACACCTGTCACATGCAGAGGACTCCTTGGCAGCTCAGAGTGACCTGTTTCGCGTTTGCCAAATCGCAGGTCCTATTACTGTCGAGCTTGCAGACGCATTTTGGACAAATGCTACACTACAGTACCGCTGACACATGCAGTGACAGCTGTTTGGCTCAAACACTAGCATGCCAATTGAAATGAGCATGGAATGAGTACCAAACACACAGCATAATGTGTGAGCATTTTTTTGGCAGGCTTACCACAGCACTGGCTGAAGATAGTCTAGCTCCCTGGAATTTGACAAGCTCCAGCAAGTGATGTACATGAGCTACTCCAAACATGATGGGAGTCAGAAAGATTGTCTGTTTCTTGCTGCAACCCTGCATATAGCGCATGCTGTTCACGCTGGCTGCAGCACACACTGGCAAAGCAACAACAGAGCACGTGCTGTCTTCGTCCGAGGATCAAACGCTTACAGAAGCAGCAGACCTGCCTGCTAAATTGACACAGTACACTTGAAAGCGACATGATAGTATCAACATACACAGCACCTTGAATAGCAGCAAAGCCTGCACATCTGAATCGCGTCATACCAGCCATTCAGAGTCTGCATACCTGCAGCAAGAAGAGCGGTGCCATGCAAGCTCTGAAGCAAAACTCTTCTGTGACAGGAGCCATCACCAAGTTGCGCAAGATTTGCAATGGGGCCATGCTGTCTGCATCTGATCTGCCTGACAGCGCCCTTTGTAGCAAGGGACCAGCAAATAAGCTTGCTGTCAACAGTGTTGGCTGGATGATTGCTTGCAGCAAACCTGTCTTGCGAAGTCCCAACAGGCTGAACAGCAACTTATGCGCAAAAGCTGTCTGCATTACAGCACAGATGTCAGCTTGCAGTCACACCCATGCCCCTCTGAACAAGTGCTGCAAGGTGTCATTCTGCGACAGCAGTCTCATGTTGCAGACAAACTATTGTCTGTGCCAAGCATTTTGCATTGGTTTCTTGTTTGCCCGGGCTGCAGTACCTTGGTTTGAAGCTGCCAATATAATGGTACCCAAGCCATGAGACAAGTTGCAGCTGTGCTGACCATTCTGAATTTGATTGTTGATGGGTGATTCCGCTCATGACCAGCTCTCGCGTAGAATGGCACAACATAAGCTATCCCAATGCAGATACACTTTAAGACAGCATGCATGCCTGTCAAGGCATCCTACAAGAAGGGGACAGCATCACAGCTTGCCTAGGAGTCTGAGCACAACAGCATGTATGCAGAGCTTTCGGTGAAAACAGTTGTGTACGGAATCCCTACCAGCTATGGGATTATGTCTCTGAATCGCAGCAAAGCTTTCCCTAATAGTTGCAGCGGCAACAAGAGCAGCCTCAAGACCAATATAAGACCGTTGATCAAACCTGTTTCGAACAGCTGCGCGCACAGGTGAAGGTTAGGCAGCTGTCGGTATCATTAAACAACACACGGCGTGCTTCATCACACCTCATCCGCCCGGTTGTTGCCACCGCGCTCGTCCTTGGCAGGCATCACACAGGACAAGCAGCAGTTGCCATATTGAGTTCTTCAGTCTCAGACGCGGCGTTCGACACAGCGCTGGCCCCTGTCCATCGTCGTACACTGTGACAACGACGAGTATGTAAGCTACTTCTGGCTGACTTTCGCTCTACTTCCATATTGCAAGATCCTCCAGACTTCCGCTGATCTGCAGGTGTTTGACCTAAACAGCCTGATGGATGTTGACCGAAGCTGCATGTTTGCGCTGCCTCGACATCGCAAGCGTACAACTGCACAGCGAATAGGAAACATGATTTCTTGATCAAGTCTCTAAGTTGCAATCTCTGTAAACGTAGCGCACTTGCGTTGAGGTAACGTGTCTAGGATCGCACACATAGCAGTAGCTGATCAAGCTTTTGTTCATGCGATAGCTAAGAAACTTTGTACATGAGACAGACGGCTGACAGAGACCCACTGTCAACCGCAGACCCGTCTTCACCTGTCATCAAAAGCGTTCAGTCACAGCAGGAGTTACTGCAGCAGTTGGCTTTACGGGTACACTTTTGTCTCTGCACACGCCCTTTTTTGAGTGCTTTGTTACCACAGCGACCGTGCATGAAGCTTGGTGACACTCGTTCTAATGTCGGCATTGCTAAACAGGGGGCATGGCGATCTATACTAGAAGCTATCAAGGGCCAGCAGGCTGCAGACCAGGAGCAGCTACTATGTCAAGCTGCCTACTATACCCTTGCATTAGTAAAGCTACACAACTACACTGCTGCCAACGCTGAGATTCTCAAATTGGGAGATCTCAACTCTGCACATCTGAGCAAAGTTTCTGATGATGGTGAGCAAAGCCGGTAAACCAATGCTTCTGGGGTTAGCTTTCTTGCCCCTGTCTGCGCCACGCGTTACTGTGCAAAGACCTGATACATGTGCCTCCGTTGCAGCAGGGTTGCAAGTGTCTATGGTTCCTTTTGCGCTAAGGTGGCTCCAAGCTGATGCTGGTGAAGAGCCAGATAAGATGTATCAACTTTTGGACCACTGCACCCAGCAGTTGCAGGCAGATGTGAATTTGGCCGCCACAATGAAGTCGCTGCGGGCCACTCAGCGCCTTCACAGCATATCACTGCAAGATGACGACTTTGCTGTGGGCTCAAACCCATCCAACATGCTGCAGTCTTCTCAAGAGCGACACGTGCAAATGTGGGCAAGGCGTCAGCACATGGTAGTTTGCAATCTGGTCAATAGACACGTCAGGTAGACAGAGCTGCTTGCAATATCTTGCGCTGACACATGCCATATTTTGCAAGACGTGCATTTACGTGGCAGAAAGTATGCATGAGTCATCCTGTATCGTACAAGCAGGCAAGCTGTTAGCTGATACGTGCAAATAGCAGGGAGATAGCTATATATGTAGAGTATATGCATAACCGGGATCAGCTACAGTGTTCTCTTTGCATGCTGGCATCACTCATCATGCTGAATGCCTGCCTGAAACAGTCCATTGCCCTACCTGGAATCACTTCATTCCACGGTGCTGTGTACAAGCAGCCAGCCAGTGATACCAGCAGCCTTGCACCATTCACCACTACTGTCTGCATAGGACATTGACACAGAACTGAATGGTTCCATGATGTATGTGTCCTGGCTCTGTGCAGAGGCAAAGAGTATAAGGTCGCATTGCGGTGGTTGAGCTGGCTTCTGATAGAGAGGCGAGATGACCCTGGTCTGTGGTCAGTGGTCGGCTATGTGCAGCTGATGCTCGGGGACATTACTGCTGCGGACAGAACGTTCCACAAGGCAGCAGAGCTGCTAGCCAGTGCCCGCAGCCCAGATCAGCAGCGGCAAGCACAAGCAATAATACGGCGGCATCAGGGGCTCCTACTGTTTGCCCGAAATGATTTTGCTGGTGAGGTGGTTACTTCATGTGAAGTGACAAGCTGTCTGCAGTATTTGGTTTGCACCCAGGTTGAGTGTACATGCGATGTGCATTGTTGACACATCTTTCAGTGTATACATTGCAACTGCTGTGACAGTTTGATGCTGAAACACTTCGTCTGTGCTGTGCTGTACTGCTTGCAGCATACTGGCCTGTCATTGTTGCATGCTGACAGCTGCAATGACATGCTGTGCAGTCTGGCTGTAGCTTATGGTCAATGCCCCTGTTACCCCTGTAGCAAGCACTGCTCACTGGCTGGACCTATTTGCTGGGATTGTGAGTGAAATTGATGAATGCTGCTGCTGCAGGTGCGCTGCTGGAGTTTGAGGCAAGTGGGCAAGTGCTGTCTCAGGCTGCTGCCGCCTTGCAAAGCAGAGCCCTGGTGTATGTGTACAGCTGCAACCTGGGTGCTGCCATTCAGGTATACATGCATGCAAGCTCAAATTCTGGTAATCCTATAACGTGGCGTTCACCGTTGATTGCTTGGACTGTCGTTGCTTAAGGCAGCATGTTTTGTGCAGGTGACAGAGGACAGCATGCAGTCTGATCTGATACACTATGCATCTGAGCCATTGCTGGCCAACTTATGCACCATGTATGAGCTTATGGACATCTCTGGTAACGAGGGTGCTGATGGCAAAACCAGACTGCTAACTTTGATTGGAGGCATCTTGCCAGATGATTTTGACGCTTCTTTCATGCAACAATCAAAGTGATCATGACCCTGCTGGCTGCATGAGGCAGCAGCTTGAGAAAGCAAGAGGCTTTGCACTTCTGCATGGCTTGATATTCTTACTGCAAGCAACTACTGCATGTATGCACATGGGGCCACCAGAACACCTGGAATCTGTGTATCACACGTACAGGTGACATCACGAAGGCGTGCATAGCAAAAATGTGCGGCTGTATGTTACAGAGATATACATGCGTACAGAAAAGTTTTAATTGTACACCATATACTTTGGAGTGGCACTGAATTTCTGGTAACCCTTGATGACCTGCACATCACAGTTGCCACACATCAGATCTTGAACAACATACTCAAGGCTTGAACAAGTGTTGCATTGCAAAATCCCACACAACAAACAATCAGCAGGATAGCACTGAGATATCAATACCTTGTTCACAGACTCCAAGAAATCCTTTTCTGTGACTGTTTTTCGTCTTGCTCTGATGGCAAACATGCCAGCTTCCGTACAGACGCTGCGGATATCTGCACCAGTGCTGTTTGGGCACAAGCGAGCTAGTAGCTCAAACCTGATATCCCGCTCACAGTTCATTGTCCTGGTATGTATCTGGAAGATCTGGGCTCTGCTTTCTAGATCTGGCAGCCCAAACTCAACCTGCATTGTCAGCAAAACGTGTCAAGCACTCCTAGCTGAAAACCTGCTGATTTACAGCATGCTGTGCATCAAGCATTGCAGGAAACATGTTGACACCCTAGCAGACAACAGTGCAGATAGGACTCATGTCAGTGTCCACCTGACCTTGTACATGGCAAGCATGCAAAATGCAATCATGTTGTTGCTCATGTACAAGCTGGCACATGCACACTGGCTATGCGAGTCATTGTCAAAACCTGCCTTTCTGTCAAGACGACCAGGTCTGAGCAGAGCTGGATCCAGAGTGTCTGGTCTGTTGGTAGCCATCAGAACCTTGATGTTGCCTCGGGAGTCAAAGCCATCCAACTGGTTTACTATCTCAAGCATGGTTCGCTGGACTTCATTGTCACCCCCTGAAGTCATTGCAACACACATCGTTTCCAAACAACCCAATGATAGCCGATTGATTCCAGCATGACATTTGCTCAGGTCAGCAAGTTGCAATTTCATGCCAGAGCAAGACATTCACAGCAATACCGCATGTATGTGTGCAGCCACAAGCCGTTTGCACATACGTCCAGAGAATTCTGCTAGCTATCAGTATCTCAGACATCCAAAGTTTGATTACTGCACATTGGTTGACTCACCAGCGCCATCATCAAAGCGAGCACCGCCAATTGCATCAACCTCGTCAAAGAAGATGAGGCAGGCCTTTTTGCTCCTGGCCATCTGGAACAGTTCTCGGACCATTCTGGCACCCTCCCCAACATACTTCTGTACTAGCTCACTTCCAATGACTCTGATGAAGCAGGCGTCTGTCCTGTTTGCTACAGCACGTGCCAGCAGAGTCTTCCCTGCAAGCCATAGGCAGCTGCTGTGACAGATCAAACATGCAAAAGCCTTGGCAAATACTGCTGGTCTATAACAAGGTCAACAAGCGGGCACAATACGGATCTAGCATTGGGATTTGTATGCACCCATCCATTACAGCATCATTCTGTTTTGGCATGCGTATGGCACAGGTACTGAAATAGATAGCATCCTACAATGAGGGAAGTATGAGCTGCTTTGACTGAGCCTGCAGCAATGCAGTGAATGCATAAACAAGTGACTGCTTTGCTGTGGCGTGCATCTTATGTAGCAGGACACAGGCCTGACCACCTCTGTCAACAGATCAGGTCTGTGAGCAAGACTCTTGGGCATTTGTCAGACCTCTGGGTGCATACAGCACAGTGACCCTCACGACTGCAGAGCTGACTGACCTGTTCCAGGGGGTCCATAGCACAGCACACCCTTGGGTGGGTCAATGCCCAGGGCTACAAACTTTTCAGGATGCAACATGGGCAGCTCTACCACCTCCCTCATCTTGTCAATCTGCTCTTTGCAGCCTCCAATGTCACTGTAGGTGACGTCTGGTTTCTCCTCTACAGTCATCATGGTTACACTGGCATCAATTTTGGGTGGAAGAGGAATCTGGATCTGATATTTTGTTCGATCCACCCTACATACAAGCATAAGCAGCTGTGGTGTGTGGAATGACAATGGTAAGACTGTGTTTAGTCCCAGCTAGCAGCTTTTACTTACCCAACTCTCATGCCCTCCTCAACATCTGTAGGAGCCACTTTGTCACCAAGCCCGACAACAAACTGCACACATGCACCATCTTCGAGATATGTTACAGAAGCAAAACATTGGAAGCATCAGAATTTGAGTAGCCATCACCAACCTTTGCAATCTGCTTTACGTTGATTACATACTTGGCCTCGTCAGTGCCTGGGTTTATGATTTTTGTGCACCTGGCAACCTGCGGTGCAGACACTGAAACTTTCAGCTTGCTCATCTGCATGCATTGGCAGCCTTGCAATGGTACATACATGCTGCTGCAGAGACACGTATGCAGGCCAGCAACCTTGTGGGAAAAACATGCAACAGCCTAGACTTGTATAAAGCCAAGTCATGCATGGATCTATTATCCCTAATTCAGCTCGTGATGCTCGCAACAGGCAGCAGCCTTGGCGTGCATACCTGCAAAGGTTGCTCCTCTTGCATAGCCTGTTTGTCGGAGACCAGGTCCCATCTACTAGGTGCTGCAAGGCCGGTGTCGGACTCCTTGATACCACAAATGTCATTCACCCTGCCGCTGACATCTTTGAGATCCTTCTCCACGTCTTTGATCTTGTTGGCATATGGTCCCAAACCATAAGTCTTCAGTAGAGCTATGTCGTCTTCATCAAGCACTCTGATCTTCTCCTCTTTGGTTTCAGGTTCGTCTGCCATTGCAACTGTTATGCTCTTTCTTTCGCTCCCTCACGCCCAGAGGTTGTTGAAATAGCACTTCGTGAGCAGTGTCAGTTGTTACAGCGCTCCTCCTGGCCTGTGAGACCTCGAAGTTGCTCAGCGTCACATGGAATGTTCACGTGTACATGCGGTTAGTCATGAGCTGCCATGTTAGGTATCCATCATTGAAAGGATTTGATCTCGGGAACACATTCCCAAGGATACACTAAACTGCAGAGCTTGGCAAAATGCTTGGATCATAGGGGTGTTGCATCAGATACAGTATGCAATCAAGCAAGGTTGCATCAGGCTGCACGATGCACTACAATTTCATTCAAATGTCTTGAAGTGCATCTCGGAGGTTACACATTTAGTCACGAAGAGTAGACTGAATGAACAGCTGACTGAAAAGCTGCTGAGATAACAATTATTGTGTTTGTTGTTGACTGTAAGGGCAAGGCCAGCTGGCTGCAGTCCCGATGGCCGGCCACAATTGCAAAGCTGAGGTTTGAAGGTTGTGCTGACGATTATACCGACATCAGCAAAGGGAGTACAAGTTAGTACCGTTGTCAGACATTGTTTGCTAGATGCAACCTTACACAGCATTTAATGAGGTGTCTCAAACCTTTCCTACGCCAGTTACTTTCTGCTGACTCTCCCTGACGAGTCTCAAGGACAAAAGCTGTAATTGATTGGTTGGCATGCAGTCGCAAAGACTCTTACAGCTTCAAGGCGATCCTATGCAGGCTCAGCTTTGTAATGGAGATAACATAGCAACAGAGTTTCATGCAGACTGTGCTTACAGTCTGTGACTGGCCTGGGCTCAAGTGTGTGATACAACTTTAAATATACCACAGTTGCATTACCACTCAGCCAAAGCACCTCAAAAGAACATACTGCAGTATGTGTGCATCAAGGTTGTTGCAGTAATTTGCATGAAAGTGAATACACACAAGCAAGTGTCAGGGCAGGTTTTTTGAGTGGATCACCAACACATACATTGCACTGATGAAGGTTCAAAAATCACTGTGGCATGAGCAATGCACATGACATGAAAAGCACACTGTGGGTGGTACGGTTGTTTCTTTGTTGCAAGACAGCTGGCAGCGCTGACACAACTGCAAGTGAAATGCTGCTGTAAGGCTTGGAGAGCCTGTCAGTCAAGCAGCCATCACGCCAAAACAACTTGTAATTTGAAGTGGCATGCGCTGCCACTCAGCTGACGCCAGCTGCTCTGTAGGTTTTGTCAGCTCAGTCTGGTTTCAGCACCATAGCTTCACATGTGAAGAGGCAAGGCTACACCTTGCATCATGATGATGTCTCTCTAGGCATCAGCATTGTTCTGCAAAGCTGATGGCAAACTGTGCAGGGTTTGTATCTGGTTCATTTATGGCTTCACTTGCAACTTCAGGTGGCCTGTGTAAATCTGCCAGGACAGTTTTCAGCCTTGCATCGGGCCAGCTGATGAACCGGAAAAGCCTTGTTGCATTCTCTGCATTGTTAGTGATTTTGACTCAGTATCTCGATAAAGGCAGCAAACCAGAAGCTCAGCAAATATCCACTACTTACTTGCACCGAGCCACTACAGGAACTAGTTTCTGATGCTTGCCAGCATTTCTCATGCCGCGTCTATGAGGAGATACCTGCAGGATTGGCTGACTCAACCCAAAAAGTCTTCGAAAGCCTCAAGGCTGTCAGCAAACTCACCTTTTTCTTTGGCACTGCCAACCAGCTTGAGTCCTGCCAAGATTTGAGCCAGCTGTCGAGCGACCATCGGGGTTGTAGTCTTTCTGTGATCTGAGGTAGTCCAGAGGTCGTTGACGTTAGCTGATGACCGGACAGCAGTTGCCGGGAGCCTGCCGCTACAGGTTGTAACAGATCAATAAGTGTGCAGGTCAGATTCTTGAGAGCCATGTTGTGATGCTCAAGTGTACCACGACCGGTGGTCAATGCATTTTCACAGACATCGACGACCGGTCGCGAGAATTTGCAGACTTTTTGCAATCGCTCAAACCTGAACCAGCTGTCAGAGGCAGTATCACAGAGGGTGTACGTGAACAGTCAACGAGGAGCGGTACGCGAGTGCCGGGGGCTTGATGATTGACGGGATCGAGCCAGCGAAGTGTGTTCAGCTTGCGATAGAGAAATGCCAGTCGATACAGCCAATTTTGCGCATTGCAATAAGAGCATCTCGGTTTTGCGCCGACGCTCGAGACTTTGTTCACAACCGCTGCGAGATCTCGACATTGCTGCTTTCTCTTTGCTCCCACAGCGTTCGCAAAGCGATTGTCCTGCTCGTCTCGTCGAATCAATCCTCATGTTGTAGTGAGACGGAGCTTTGTAAGCTAGACATTGCGAAGGGAGGGTGCACTCGTTCACGGCCATGTGACTCTAGAAGGACTGGCACAACAGCCGAGCGGGATTGCAGCTGACCCGCGCCAATGGTCAGGCTTGATTGGCCTTGGCATCGGCGTCGTGGTGAAGCACATGTTCCACCAGCTTTCGAGATCGCTAGCGAGGAGCATGAACTACAGGTGCTGCAGTGTTCTACCTTTTCGCAAGCGCTGCCTTCGCACGTAGACCGCTCATCATCAGCTTTGGGCTTTCTGCGAACTTTTGCAGGTGGCGCTTGCTCTTTCCCAATCTGCAAATGATGCCACAGCAACAAGAACCAGGTCAGAGGATGAAGACCTAGCAGCAGCAAAGAGAGAGTCCTTGCACATTGTGAGCCATTCCAGCAGAGCAGAAGCTCTTTCATACCAGTATTGGGACAGCAACTGGTATGCCATACTTGCTTGGCAACGAATCATCTTTGCAAACGACATCCTGATGCAATGTCTGCTTCTCCCTGCAGCCTGAATTATGACGATCTGGTGTGTAACAACTTTTATGACATGTGGGGAGAATTCCAGGAGGCCACAAGCAGTGAGCAGGCTTGCCCCACACTGTCAGCTCTGCAGCGCTTGGGAGCAAATGTACAAGACAATCGTGAGGTAAAGCCGCCCTCACCACCTCCCAAAATCATCCACATTTCGTCAGCAACTCACACGGTGTTGCCAGGCCAGAATGGTCAACAGCACAGGCTTCTGAGGTTGGTGTTGCGCAGGTCCTTGTGGTGCACCATGATGATGATGCAGGTTTGCTTGCTCTGGATGAAGCAGCAGTTGAGGCTGTTGGTAATGCCAGTGCCAGGGGACCATCAGCCGGCATCCAGGTAAGCAGCTCCCTGTTAGCTTAGTCACACCATTGCACTGCCATCCTAGCATGTGACTGCCAGCACTGACCTTTCCAATCTGGCCAACCCATGCACAACAATCCTTGCCTGATGGCATCGGTCACATGATGTGTGCTAATATAGGGGTTCAGTGCACAGGTGCATATGCCTATCGTTGATGACTTCCTGACTGCATGCTGGCATATGTACCATGTCCATAAAGGCTTGTAGCCGCATGGAAAGCCCAACACCTGTTTTTGACATCAGGTCTGCATGCAGGCCCTAGCAAAGGTTGTATCACACCACATGGGTGGTCATGGCAAGTCAGATGCACAGCTGATGCGGCAATGGCAAAGGGTCAGCAAGCAACTGAAGCGGCAGCACAGATCGGTTGTCCTACCTATCAGCGCCCTCACTGCTGGCCTGGCAAGGCACAGAGCGCTGCTGTTCAAGGTTCTGGCTGACTTCTGTCAGATACCCTGCCGCCTGCTCAGAGGCCAGTTCTACACAGGTCTTGCTCATCACTGTGCAGCACTCAGCTCTCTTGCCGCCACCCCTGCACTCATGCACATACAGCTCCCTGTCTGTATGAATAAGCACCATAGCGATGCACAGAAGCATTGACACTGCACGCGCTGCAGCAGCAACGCGCATCATTAAAGATGCTTCTGCGGTTGCAGTAGTTCTGCATATTGATGAATTGCAATGTTCACGCTGCAGAAGCTAAAACACTGTGCTGAAACTCAGGCGGTGGTGATGACAAGGCTGTTGTCATGGTCATGTGCAACAGACAGGAGTGGCTGGTGGATCTGGTGAGGGAACCTGGCAAGCTGCTACCCCTGAAACCTGATACGGCCCCCCACCAAGCCCCCTACCTCAATCGCATGTCAGGGCATGCTTCAGGTCAGTTGTGTGCCTAACAACGTTTACTGGCATGAAATTAATCCCACCCTGAACTTCTTCCTCAATTCTTTTGGCAACCCTGCACTATGCTGTAACATATTGCATTGCAGTGCAAGCACTACGTATTTGTTGCATGTTCCAAATGATCATGATTTATCATGTCCACACTTTTGCCTGGTTTGTACTTAAACTCACTCTGCAAGGCACTGTCCAATCTCTTGCAGCATGAAGTTTGTGCCAGTCCCATGGGCACCCTTGACCTTGTCCTTACCCAGATCTTGGGTTGCGTTGAGAGTTGTGCCTTGCAACTGTTGCTGGCAAGACATTGATGCCTAGAGTGATGCAACAGCCTGATTTCAGCAATGCATGGGCAGACTTCATGCGCTCATTGCAATCTCTAAAGTTGGGATTAGCTGTTTCGTGTTGTGTTACAGGCCTAGAGTGGGAAGAGATAGAGTCTCCAGAAGGCCCAGCTCTGCTCAGCCTGCAGCCAAGTGCTCCAAATGGACAGGTAGCAACAAATTATGTCAATGCTCAAACAGTTTCGGGCATTCACCGCAGCATCACTGAGCAATGCATACGTCCACAGGACCTTGCTGCAGGTTGAGTATGTGCAAGTGTCCTGTATGCATTTGCTAGTTGCCAGTCCTTGTTTAATACTGACAGGTCTGCATTGACTGCAAAGCCTATACATCTGCTCCTGATAGAAAGCATGCCGAGGACAAAAATATATACATACCTGCAGGCGTCTGCAGCACCCACACAGCAGCTGCCAATGCCAGTGCCTGTAGCTAGCACAAGCCTGACCAACGTCCATCTGAGACCGCAGCTGGATCAGTACGAGGACATGGCCAGATTCCTGGGCTACAGCTCCAGTTCCAAGTCTCCACAGGACAGAAGCAACCACTCCCAAGCCTCGTCACAGTCTGGGCTTCCCTCAACTACCAGCAGCCAGCCGCCTGCTGCACACACGAACTCACTGACACCGCCCTCCAGTCATACTGGGCTCTACCCTAACGACCACGCAGTGGACCTGCCGGCTAGTAAACCCTTTCGCGCTGCCTCTGCTGCTCCAGCTTCTGTTCCAGCTTCTGCTCCAGCTTCTGCTGCTGCATATGCTGCTGCACATGCTGCAGATCATGCTGGGCCTTCTGTCTCAGATTCTGTGAACCCCTGGGAGGGCCTGCAACAAAGGGCAGCAAGCAGCACCAGCACCAGCTCTTCCTCTTCATCATCACATCACTCGCATCGTCGGTCATATCACTCACCAAACCAGTCATCCCACCACGCATACCAGCAGCCACAGCAACCACAGCCACCACTGCAGCAGGATCATCGGCAGCATTCACAGCAGCCTGACAGGCAGTTTGTAACCCCCACAGCACGATTTGCTCCCTCCCCATTCATGGCTGATGCCGAGCACAGCTTTGTTCCTGTCGCTTTTGCTCCATCACCTTTCATGGCTGATGCCAAGCACAGCTTTGTCCCCGTCGCTTTTGCTCCATCACCCTTCATGGCTGACGCCGAGCACAGCTTTGTTCCCACCCCTGTTGAAGACCCGCCTCGGAATGCCTGGGAGCCGTTTGGGTCTCCCACCTTCCCACAGACAGACATGCACAGCAACGGCAACCACAGCTCTGCTCAGACGCAGCAGGCTGTTGCCAGCAACAGCCCTTTCCCTCCCACAAACTACTTCAGCTACCTTGACTTGCTGGGCGCGGGGCGACCTGCTGACCCCCAAACAGTCTCCCAGCAGCAGCCTCTTCCGCACCACCGGGTGGGGTCAGGCCAGTTTGCTGATCCCCAGACGGTGTCCCAGCAGCAGTCTCTTCTGGACCATCGGCAGCACCAGCAGCATCGTCAGCATCATCAGCAGAGCCGCCAGGGACAGACGCACCAGGGACACATGCATCAGCAGCATGGCCATCAGGGACAGAACAGACACACGCACCAGCAGGACAGACAGCAGCAGGACAGACAGCAGCAGGACAGGCAGCAGCAGGACAGGCAGCAGCAGGACAGACAGCAGCAAGACAGACAGCAGCAGCACAGACATGCGCAGGACAGACAGCAGCATAGGCAAGACAGGCGTGAGCCCAGTCAGAGTCTAGAGCAGCGTCCTGCTGAGCGCAACCAGCATCAAGCTCATGCTCAGCAGCGAGCTAGAGGTGGACCTCGGCAACAGTCCAGTCAGCAGCCCACAGGCACAAGCAGTGATCCTCTGCCGGTGCTTGGTCTCAATTACCATTCGGCCTTTGACTCATTTGATGACCCTGATGCTCCCTCAGGTGTGAGATGCCTACTGCTTTCAGTGGCTTCAGATGACTTCACACACCAGTTCATGATGCAAATGCACAGCTTAGCAAGAGCCCAAAGGCATCACTCTACACGTCGTGCAAAAGCTGGCAACAAATATCACAGCAACATCACAACCACTTTTCTGTGTCAACAAGCTGTGAGTTCTCGCACAAGTTGTTCTAGTTGAAGCTGTTGCAGCTTCTGACTCTCCTTGGTGCAAGCATGCAGAAAAAGTCTTTCTGTCTTATCTAGTTTCAGCCTGCAGGCAAAGTCACCAACAAAACCACTATACAAGTTATGCATTCATAATCAAGATATTGTTACAATTTGTCCCATGTGTGAACGCATATTGTGGCTCAACCCGTGTTTTGGCTGCCCGCAGAGGGGGGCTCAGGATACAGGAGTCACAGCTCACCTGATGGGCAGCTAGCCAGCAGACCCAGGTCGGCACTTTGCTTCTGTTGGTCTTGCACACACTTCATGGCAGTCACCAGCTGTGCAACTGTGTCCTTTCAAGCAAGCATGTGCTATCTGCACTGTCAGCCATGTCCCAAGCCTCAATGCCAACAGCAGGCACTCATGTCCTTGTCACACAAGCTTGGCCGCTAGAAGACACTCCCACGTGACCACACCTATCTGGCATCCTGCATTGCATCAAAGAACTTTGCCACAGCAAAGTGACCAAAATTACAACGAAAGCCTCGTTATCCCTTTCTTTTGTCAGGTCTTCGTTCACATACTGCAGTCACTTTTGCGCGCACATCATCAACCTCATGCTGCTATGTACAATGATGTGTTCTGTCACAGGCTGGGAACAAGCCCTCGCCCGCTGTCACCTCTGCGCAATGCTCCTCCGCGTCACATGGAGGCCCATCACTACCTGTCAGCTGACCCCACATCTGACTCAACTGATGGTTCTCGTCGGCGGGCACAGCGTGCTCATGACCAGGCGCAGCAGTCACATGTGAGTCAAGCGTCAACCAAACAACACAGCTCAGATATGTTGGATTGCATCTGGGATCTGGTTTGATGCATTAGGCTTCAGCTCATTTGCTGGCTGACGCTCATCATATCTGCAAAATAGATGTGGTTGCATTTTACGAATGCCATAGGCAGTTGATTCACGCTTGCACAGCACAGAGACTTAGCTGCGTCACCTTTTACTGTGTGCCTGCTGTGGATCTGTCAGTCAGGATGTGCTCACCCGTGGCTCTACATGTCATCACTTCCAGTCTTGTTGAGCCACACTTTGCTCCACATCTGCACATTGCAAGCTGCTGCATCCAGCTGCAAAGCTACTCATGTCCACATTTTTGAAGGAGAAGACACAGCTACAGGGAGTCCAGCATACCTTTTGGTCTGTATTCCCTTTAATGCCAAACCCCGTGCCCCCTAAGTTCCCCCCCCCCTCCCTCTTGCCCTGAGTTTGCACAACGCATTCATGCTGTAGCTGATCTGTTGCCACATGGGGCCATGCATTGCCACATCCTGTTTGCGTCTGTCTGTACACAAGGTATTCATGCTGTAGGTGATCTGTTGCCCCATGGGGCCATGCACTGCCAAGAGATGCTGTCTCCATTTCCTGTCTGTCTGTACACAAGGCATTGACGCTGCAGATGATCTGTTGTCCCATGGGGCCAAGAGATGCTGTCTTGTTTACCTGTCTGTCTGTACACAAGGCATGCGTGCTGTAGGTGGGGCTTGCAAAACCTCTGGCATCAGTCTCTCTCATCCCCGAGCACGGAGCTGGCAGCAGTGAAAGCATCCGCCACGTGGAGCTGACTGGGGCCATGGAGCCAGACGAGTGGGAGATTGAGGCAGATGAGCTGGAGCTGGGGCCGCGCATCGGCATCGGTTCCTTTGGGGAGGTCTACAGGGGCACTTGGCGCCACACTGATGTGGCTGTTAAGAAGTTCCTGGAGCAGGACCTGTCACCCCAGCTCATGCAGGTAAGGCCAGGCTGTCATGTGTAGAAATTTTATGTAATGAGGCCTGGAGGCTCTTCTAGAAGATGACATGTTGTGTTGACAAGGCTGTCAAGAAGTTCCTGGAGCAGGACCTGTCACCCCAGCTCATGCAGGTAAGGCTCAGCTGGCATTTCAAGAAAATAAAAAGACAGGACTACACTTCTCGGCGTCAATTTGATGAGAAGCGAAGTATTACACTGGGATGCACAGGCTGGCATTACAACTTTTATACACTGAGGCCTGGAATCTTGCCCAGGAGATAACGTTGTGTGTTGACGAGGCTGTCAAGGTCTTGCTGGCACAGGACTTGTCCACCCATCTCATGAGGGTCTGTTTCAAACCACAAAGTGTGTTACTTAAGCTTGGTGACCCAAATGCCTTGTTCACCACAGAACCTGCTGCGTTCAATGCAATCTGCATCACAATTGTGGCAGTTGTTGAGGGTCTTGAAGCCACCAGGCCCCATAGATTGGCCTTTACCTCAAAACCTCTCTTTTTGATTGCTCATGCGCACCTGTTGCCATGCATTTTCCTTGTGCAGGAGTTCAAGGCTGAAGTGAGCATCATGAAGCGCCTGAAGCACCCAAATGTGGTCTTGTTCATGGGCGCTTGCACGCAGCCCCCAAACCTCAGCATTGTCACTCAGTTTGTGCCCCGAGGGTCTCTCTTCAGATTGCTGCACAGGTCAGCCCTACTATCCTGCACACCAATGATGGTCAACCTCTTAAATGACAGCCAAAGTTGTAAGACGCATTGCGCCAACCCTAAAGTAAAGCATGCACAGCGCTCATGCATGTCAAGCAGTCATCCCAGCCGGAAAGCCACTTGGAGGATTGAAGTAGTTGGCACTGCTTTCCTTGATCACCACACCTTTCTGTTTATGTACTGAGCAGTGCTTGGAACAGATATCATATGTACCTAGTGACAGTCTATTGACAATGCATGTCATCTGCTCTGCCTTCAATTTGCTCATTCCTTTGTTCATGCTATGATTCATTCAGTCTTTGGATCATGCGTTGTTGTTAATGATGATGGCAATAGTAAAGATAAACTATTACATGTTCCAGTAGATGCTAGGTGCGTGTGACCCTAGTCTTATCTTGCCAGATCACTCATCATCTGCATTATCTGGGAATCAGGATGATGCGGCCCTGAGCTGTCGTCCATGTGTTTCTCAGTCATGCCACTGAGCTTGTGCATGTGGGCATGACACTCAAGAGCCACTGCCACCTCATGGGGTAGAGCCTTAGTCTCAGCAGGATGTGTAAATCTATGCTGGCAACCATCGAGTTATGCCTTGTACAGTAGGCCTATCACGACTTTAAAAAACAATGTGGGTATTACAGGGCGGGCCAGCATGGTGCGCTGCAGCTGAATGACCAGCGGCGGATACGAATCGCACTGGATGTGGCGCGTGGCATGAACTACCTGCACAGCTGCCGGCCCCCTATCGTGCACAGGGACCTCAAGTCACCAAACCTGCTGGTGGACAAGGACCTCACTGTCAAGGTAAGAAACCCTGCAAAAAATTGAGCTGTAGTGCGATGGCAACTTGTAGCACGACTGTGAGCTCGAGCTGACACCACATCCAAAATCTAGTCATGCCTTCATGTTATGCTACTGTAACAGGAGAGGAGATTGCACAACTGGTGTACTGTGCATTGCCATCGTTATTGTCCTGTGTGAAGTGAAGTGAACCTAAATCTTGAGTAAACCCAGTGAAACTAAATATTGAGTCAACCCAGTGAACCTAAACCTCAGGTGAACTTAAGGGAAGTTTGGGTAAAACCAAGTGCATGGAAAGTATAGGTGGAACTTAGCGCAAGCATGTGTGCCAGACGTACCTGTCCGCCTGCATGACACAGGCTTGTGGCTCTTTCAGGTGTGTGACTTTGGCTTGTCAAGGGTGCGGCGCAGCACCTGGTTGAGCTCCAAATCTCAGGCTGGCACACCCGAGTGGACTGCTCCTGAAGTGCTGCGCAGTCAGGCTTACAATGAGAAGAGTGATGTGTACTCCTTTGGAGTCATTCTGTGGGAGCTGTGCACCGGCCAGGAGCCCTGGTCAGACAAGAACGCCATGCAGGTAAATGCCAGCAATCAAACTTATGCCTGCTTCTGTGTCACCACCCTGGCGGCAATTTAGCTAAAGCGACGGTAAGGTTATGTGGCCCACATGTCAATGACCTTAGAAACTGGTAAGGCAAGTCCCATGTTGATGCAATTGTCATGCCTTGCACACTGCACGGGATACTCAGTTGACAGCTGAAACATCAGGCATCAGTCTAAATGCATGGTAGTCTGGCCTCATAGACAAAGTAAAGCACATCATGCATGTCTTTGCAGGTAGTAGGGGCAGTGGGATGGGGCAATGCCCAGCTGCCCTTGACAGATGACATGCAGCCAGTCCTGCGGGGCCTCATCAAGTCATGCTGGGGTCAGCCTCAAGACAGGCCAGGCTTTGGTGAGATCATTGCCATCCTCAAGCCCATGGTGCAGAACACCCCTATCCCACCCCCACCTCCAATGGCCAATGCAGAGCTCGTCAACATTCAGCGCATTCAACCTATGCAGTCGCCCATGCTGTCAGCAGCCAATGCCGGTCCTAGTCAGCGTCACCCCAGCCGTATGGATGAGCAAATGAGTAGTGCTCAGTCCCTGCCTGGGAGGTCTAGTTCTCATACAATGTATGGGGACATGTCTATGGCTGCACAGCATTCACATGATCCTGCCAATGCTGCTGGCGACAAGTTTGCTGAAGTTGTTCGGAAAGTCATGCATCTGGCAAATAATGCCAAGAATGCTGTAGAGCAACATGTCGGGGAGCAGCCAGGTGGTCTGCACTCAGCATCATCGAGAATGGAGCCCCATGCCATGTGAACAGACATGCATCTGTCTATCAGTTCAATGAAGTATGTTCAGTATAGCCCATGGGCTGAAGGTTCTAGATTAGGTGTAGAGGCGTTTAACAGCATGTACACGAGTTTGCACGTTGCTTTCTATAATTGCATTGAATTTGAATTCTTAGATTGAACGAGCAACGTACTGATAGAGCCAGCTGCAGTTATCATTGAGATAAAATTTGTTTCAGGCATGCCGTCTGATTCAGCTCACAAGCAGCCCGTATGCAGAGAAGACGCAATCATGCATGGCGTGGAATCTCGGAACAACAGGAGGTTGCATGTGTTTGTCAAAAAGCATCACATGCCCTCATGCATAAATTCTGACTTACAACACAAGCATTTACATGTACAGTCAGACGCAAAACGAAGCTATCACTCCCTTTTATACGTAGCAGCTGATTGGTTGATAAGTAGCTGGAAAATCGAGGTAGCAATATTCACATGCATTAGGAAAAGCGATGGTGATGCCATGCATGGAAAAACGGCATGCAATGGGTTGCTTCAAACTCATGTCTGCGTCAAATTCTGCATGCTCTGTGACATAAAACGTTGTAGTATATTACCATGTGCGCACTCCTACGCTGTAGATGCGTTGTTCTGAAGCTCAATGCTGTTGTGATTGTTTGCACAGGGAATGCCTGCCTCAAGAACATGAATGCTAGAACTTTCAGCCTGGAACTGATGAGCTCCTGTCTTCGGCTTGTCTGAACTGCTGTGAACCCTTGTATTGTTACGATGCCACTGTCTGAGCGCTAAGTTCAAGTCTCCTTGACATGCTTCAACCTCCTCTTGTATTCTAGGTATTCACATTTTTCGTATGCATGTCTTTCATGCTCACACTTCCAGGGTAAGTATAGCTCCTTTCTTCTGCAAGCATTGAGTGGAACCAAGAGATGCGCGCAGAAGTCTCTGTAGCCAAGGGGAATCTTGGCATTCTGGAGTTCCTCCTGCAGTTGAAACATGCACTTAGTGCATGTGCCATCTGCAAATAGAAGATTATCACAATCTAGTGCACAACGCAATCCAGCAGAAGACTGGGCAATATGACTGCAGTACCTGCGACGCTTCCATCGTGCGCTCTGCTAGAGCGGACATTCCCGTCTTCTGCCTACAAGTCGTGCAGCGCACCAATCCTGCAGCAGCGCCAAGTGGCGGTGCAAAGTCCCTTGCAAGAAAGAAGGATGATAAGTGGCTGCGTTTGCTGCGACGCCAATGCGCTGATCCCTTGCACAGCACAAGTTCTGCCTGCAAGATCACCGGTACTGTTCAATGTCAATACATGGACGTGACGCCGTAGAACTGAAACGAAGCTAGCATCATATCTAGTCAACAGTTTTGGCTGAAGACATGCAGTCGCGCCCGCAAAGGGCTTAGCTACATCTGCCAGACGAAGCTTTTGTCAGATCAGCAGGCGAGCTGCAGAGTCTGTCCTCGCAAAGCGCTCAACGCATCAGGTGAGCTGCGTGCCTGCTGTGTTGCATGCAACCTTGGTCAACTCTCTCTTCCATATGCATGCATACAGCAGCGAAGCATATCTTATGCTTGATCTTGCACACATGCAGCCAATGTATGCATGTCTTGATTTATGCTACAACCCCTGTTGTGTCTGTGCAGGGTGTCTGCACCATTTCGCTGCAGCATGCCTGCTTTTGCACCCGCAATGATGTCTGCTGCAATGAGCGAAAGGGTCGCTTGTTTTGTTGCTAGCACATCAGCACCACGTCTTCAACGAATTCACCAGGCAGCAAGGCCAATGTTGTGTTGTGCCAGCCAAGAAGCCAGTCAGCCTACAGCAACAGATACATCAAGCGACAATCCATTGTCCAGACGGGCTGTCATGTCTGCATCACTAGCATCAGCTGCTGTAATGCTCCTCACAGATACTCCAGCATATGCTGTGCAAGGCTATACAGCTGGCAGAATACCAGGTAACAAATGTGCATTAGCCTGATGTGTGCTGCATATGGTGCAGTCAAGATGCTCTGACTGTCATATCGTCTGCACAGGTTTAACCAAGACACCAGATGCAGAAGGCTTCTACACATACACACGGCCAGAAGGGAAACAAGGTGGCCATGGCGTTGGATGGAGTGAGCTTCCACGTTACGCTTTCAAAATTCCCTCTGGCTGGTCAGAAACAGCAGTGTCTATTGCCGATCTGGGAGGCACAGAGGTACAGGGTTGAGCAGGAAGTGCCAATGCATATTTGCATGCATCCTCAGATGTCTGTCCATGCCACATGTTTGGATGCCACACACTGCACATGTGATGATACCACAAATGTTACCTGAAACAATGCATGCTTAGACGGCCGAGCATATCATCTGGAGCTGTCATGTATCTTCTTTTCTTTGCTGCATGAGACGTAAGCCTGACCCATGCCTATTTGTGCAGATTGATTTGAGGTACACTAACCCTGAAGAAGGTGGCCTTGAAGTGGTGGTGGCTCCAGTCATGCGCTTCAAAGACATCGAGTTCAATGCCAATGTCAAGATAGAAGAGATTGCCCCCCCTGAGCGTATCATCTCTGGGTTTGCCCTGGAAATTTTTGGTGCACCACTCCAGGTATGCTTGTACCTCAGTCTCTTGCCTGGTTTCAAGCAGAAGCAGTGGAATGCTGCAAGTATCTATGTGCTATCAAACTGCATGCGTGGGCAGCATTTTCTGTTCTCATACGACTTATTCTGCGTACAGGAAGAAGATGTACTACAACAAGAAGTTGAATCTAAGGATGGCTTGACTTATTACAGCTGGTACGTAGTTCTCCTGCATGAGATTGCTTCCACTGCCCTTATCAAATGGCCAATAATGACCACTAGCATGCTGCAAATTTTGTACATCAAGCAGACATGCTCAAAAACCCACATGTATCAGAACGCCAAAATACATTGGCACTGCAAAGGCCTAAAAGCCCGAGGCTTTGTACTGCTGTGAATGCAGGGAGCTAAAGCCTCACAGACTAGTGACAGCCACAGCAGTGAAGAATCGGCTCATTCTGTTGTCTATCACTGCAAACGCCAGACAATGGCGCAAAAGTCAAGATCATCTGAAGCACATGTGGAAGTCTTTGAGCATTGTCACCAAAACATGATGTGCTTTCAGTGCCGCTGCATGCAAGAAGGTGCAAAGATCATAGCCGCAGGCTTTACACACATTTTGCTACTGCCTAGTCACCTGACTTGGAACTGATGATGCTGATTGTAAACGTATGAGAGCAAGTTGAACTTAGACAGAGCACTCTTGAACATACTACACAGGTAGTCTAGCCTAAAAAGGTAATCACACTGAGTAAAACGTGGTACACCTGTTGCACTGAAAGCAGAAATGCATGTATCTGCCCTGAGTGTAGCACACCTATAAACACCTACAAACAAAGCAGTGATGGCATTGGGAGCATATGTTCAGGAGGACCACAGCGAATACCCAAACCAGCAGCTCACAGAACTGCAAGCCTGACAACCAATGCTGCAGCTCTAGACAGCAATTTATTTGCTGCCATTCTGCAACAAGTGAGGTCCTGCAGTTACAATGCGTTCTGCCAAGTCTTTGCTCACAAAGCCGCCTCCGCTAGCATACTTGCTGAAGTTGGATGTGTAAAGCTCAGCCAGATGCCTCAATGTGTCCTGGAACTCCTGCTTATCACTCCATTGAGCCTCTGGGTTCAACATTGAGACTGGTACCTCACTGATTGATGTTGGTACCTGAAGTTGACATTGACATAGCTTGACACGGCTTTCAAGGATTTCGTGTGCACATGCATTTGTGGGTTGCATCAGTGTACGCAGGCCCTTGTAGGCTGCGTGAGGGGGCAATAAAGCTGCTTGTACCATGACCATTTTAGTAGTAATGGTCATTCCCGACATTGAATGGCACAGTATACTGTAAGACAACATGACTGCTTTGTGCATGCAGAATGATTAGGAGGTTTGCAGCCATGTCTGACTGCTGTGCAAAACAAAAGTAATGACAGCGTGAATGCCAATGACACGAGCAGGCTCTGACTCAATAAGCAAATCAACAATTCACGAGGAATAGAGCCACAGCAGCAGCTTACCCTGAGGTCAAAGATAGGTGTTGACTTGTACTCAGCCTCATTCAACTCTCCTGAGTGAATGGCATTGATGATGGAGCGAGTGTGTTTCAGCTTGAAGCGGGAACCCACACCATACCTGCCAGAAACAGCAACACTTAGCCATGAGCCCAACACGCTGTCTGAGAAAGCACCTTCAACTAAGCACGTCATGTCGCTTGCTTGCGGCCAGCAAATGGTGTGCTGTTTGTTGCTTTGTCTGATACACACAAGCAGGCATGAGTTCGGACATCAGGGCATACATGCATTCTGCACAGGCAGGTGGAGGTTGAGCAGTACTGACCTGCCACCAGTCCATCCAGTGTTGACCAGCCAGGCATTGGTGCCATGCTGGTCCATCTTCTCTGCCAACATGGAGGCGTACTTCATGGGATGCCACAGCAGGAAGGCTCCTCCAAAGCAAGCACTGAAGGTGGCCTCAGGCTCTGTGATGCCCTGCTCAGTACCTGCCACCTGCACAGCAGCACATGGGATGAGTCATGGCCATATGACTTAGCACAGGAAGGATCTCAGCACGCAGTGCAGCATGACATGATTAAAATGCAACACTGAACCTGCATGGCAGGACTGACTCAAGATAAACTGTGCACAATCCAGGGTAGGCTCTGAGGCAGGGCTGCTGAGTCATTGAACAGATGTGCGTGGCACTCTTGACCACAGCATTCAATGTGCATGTGCCTCATGTCAACTTGAATGTTGTATGTCAATCACTTGGCCACGTGAGTGAGGTGTTGACACAAGACAAGAGGCAGTGTGGTACCTTGGCAGTGTAGCCGCTGATGAAGTGGTACATGGCCTGCTCCTTGGTGAGTTTGCTGACAGGCGGCAGCACCCCAAAGGCATCACAACACAGCAGGATGAGGTTCTTGGGATGAGGGCCCACACATGGGATCCTGGCATTGTCAATGTAGTGAATGGGGTAGGAAGCCCGGGTGTTCTCTGTCACAGCGCTGCAACAAAGGAATGCAAGTGTCAACATCACATGCAGATGCATATTTGATTCAAGTCTGTGTTATGTCAGACAGCAGTCTCACGTCAGTACCATACGAGAGATGGCTGTCTGATAATGCGTAAATTATGACAGCCTGCAGTGCAGCCTGCAGCCATCAAAAGCAAGTTGCTGATGGGCATTACAGCTGCTGACAGACTGCTTACTTGTTGTCAAAGTCCACCTCGCGGGTGTTTTCATCGAAGACAACATTCTCCAGGACTGTGCCAAACTTGATGGCACCCCAGATCTCCGGCTCATTCTGCCTCTTCAGGTTAATGCACTTGGCATAACAACCTCCCTCAATGTTGAACACACCATTGTCACCCCAGCAGTGCTCATCATCACCTATCAATGGCCTAGCCTTGTCTGTTGACAAAGTAGTCTTACCAGTGCCTGCAGCCACAACAGCTCTTAGGCGCCCAGTCTCAGGTTTCACGCAGGTGTTACTGGAATGGTGAAAATACTCCCAACTGAACAAACTTCAGCATGCAGACGCAAAAGGAACACCTGCTGACATAGCATCATGAATACACCATGCTCATGCAGGGTGCCCCTAGCATATGCTTGTTAACAGACACATGACTATGAGCAATAAGGCTGCTGCTCATGTGAGATGAGAGATACCTGACAACCCAAAGAAAAGTGTGACGTCGTCATCCTTGCCCACATTGCAGCCAGAGTGCAGGGACAGGATGCCGCGCTTGGGCATGAGATAGTGCATCACGGTAAAGATACCCTTCTTCATCTCACCAGCGTACTGGGTACCCAAGATTACCATCTCCTTGGCCCTAACACACACACAAAACACCACATCAGACAGAATGACAAAAGTATCATACAAGTGTCACACACAAAACACAGCCAGGAGCTGCTTATAGCATGGCCATAAAGCGTGCTGCATATAGGTCAACAAGCATGCAGCGCAGGTTTTGCTTGCCAACATGTAGTGCTGTAGCAGGTACCATCGGTTCAGTTCAAAGTGCAATTTCAGCAATGCAGCGCCAACTTGAGGGAACCTTGTATGGGACCAGGTGCCAAGATCATATAGTGTCTGCAGCAGCAAGCTACAAATGCCATAGACTTTACAGCAAGGAGTGCAAAGGACAAAGCTCACAAGCGCAGAACTCACTTGAGGCTGACATCCACACTGGTGGAAGAAGACATGTAACTGGTGTAACGATTCACTGGGAAAGCTCCAGCATTCAGAATGGTGAAATCTGGCTGGCCAAAGTTCAACAGCTCTTGGTCTGTAGGCCGAATGAGCATGTTGTACATGAACAGAGCATGGTAGGCTCTTGCACACACCACACGGATCTTGATCCTGGCCTGCAGCAGGATGAACTTTTCACCAAATGATCTGGAACACCTGTGACGATACATCTGGCATACACATGATGTGTTTATTGTCAGGATCTGGCATGCAGACAGTCAGGATAGCAAGCCAGGACAAATCAGGCTGTGTAACAATTACTGACATTGCTAGCCTGGCTGTTACCTCTGGGTCCCACCCCGCATATCCGTCAAAGACATACAGCCGATCCAGCATGTTCAAATAGTCCACAGCCCGTTCACGGTTCAGCAAGAATGTCCTGCAACACAAGTGCCCATGAATTGCATACATTCTGTTGACAGGAGAGATAGGGCAATTGTTCAGAGGGCCAGCATCTGATTATGATGAGGTGCAGCAATGAAGGGACTAGATGATGCAGTCATGCAGGCAGGGTGAAAAGGCAAACCAGACTGCTTGTCATACAAGATACAAAGCTCACCGCTCATCCATTACAAAATTGGGTGAACCATTCTTTTCCTGGTTCCACCAAATGTCATTTTCTGAGCTTGGCTCTCTGACAACACGCTTGTCACGTGGACTACGTCCAGTCTTGGCACCTGCATTTGTTGATGTGATGTGAGCCCCTCCAAAGGCCTTCAAGTTTGAAGGCTTTCAAACTCTGACCAACTCTGACATGCAAATAACCAGATGCAAGTTCTGTTACAGCACATACCTGACAGGGTGGCTAGAGCACCAGCAGAAGTGATGGATGTTCCAGGCTCATGTTGCAAGGCCTGCAGGAGAGCCAGATCTTTCAGGCACAAGAACAGATTTGAACAAAGAGAACTGCTCTCATGTGGCTGATGCTTGTAACTGTGTAGGCATTTGTTGTTCAGTAAAAACAGTGCTGATGCTAGTAGCCATGCCAAGACGTATTGTCCAGCATCTTTACCTTCTCGTACAACTCAGCAGGAGTCAAATTGTGATATACAACAGTTGGCTTCAGACCAGAGTCACTCATGGCCGCCATGAAACCAGTCCGCTGAGACTCCAACTTCTTGGCAATGGGGACATTCTTTCCCTGGAGACACGGAGGCTTTAATTACTGCTGCTGCGTAAAAACAACTGGAAACATACACACAAGAGCATTGCAGGAGCAGAGCTGCAGTGCAAGTTGAGTACCTGCTCACCCCTGACAACTTTTGGGCCAACCCTGCAGCAGAGCAGCACATGTTAAATGTGTCACAAGTCTCAGAGCATTCAAGCAAGCATGACAGCTTGGTGTAACTCACGTCCTGGCGCTTGATCTAAGGGTCTCGGAAAGAGAGGCAACCTGGCCGGCATCATCTGCAGCAGCAAGTAACACATCAGCACGGCATGGGCAAGATGCATGTATTCAGACCGATAGACTGCCTTTACTTGTGTACCTTGACGAGGCTTTGTCGACGACTTCTGCAGCCGGTGCAAATCTTGCACATCCTCTGCTCTGCTTGGGTGACTGATACCCTCTACCAACCGCATTGTGTTCTTGTCGTCCTCCTCGACACCGCCACCTTTACTGACGGGGTTGAGTCTGCAATCAACGTGATCGTCACCTCTGGTCCGACAAGTGACTCCCCAATCTGCCCCAACACAGGCAATCAAGTTGAACTGACCTTGTCGATCCTGTGGGTGCTGTTGGTGGCATCGACATGGCTCTGTACCGATTTTTGCAAATCACAGCTACGGACGGCAGACGCGCAGCTTGTGTCTGCGGCACGAAACCAGCTGGTGTGTACCAGTTTGCAATAGGACTGAGTCAGCAAATAAAATCCACGCTGGCGCCCTGGCGGCCACAGCTCTCAAGAACGTTTCGCTAGTAGTCTGTCTGGAAGTGCGTGCGACTCGTTGAGTACTTTGTAAGTGTCTGACAGCTGGCGGCGGCACGCCATGTCATCGCTGCCATGTCATCAACCGTAGTTGATGATGCATTACTGGCATCCTGCGTCATGAAAAGTTAATACGCTTCTCGTGACCGCCCCCTAATTTTGCAGCGTCAACGGCTCCGAGACCACACCAGGACGGTGTCTTGTGCATGTACAAGAGTACACTTCGCTGCACCGTCTGCATGTATCGTCAAGCAGCAAAGACTCTTCTGGGTTTGCCGAAGTTTCGCTATTGTGCTGCACAGGCTGCAGAGCTACGTGCACGGTCGCTGCTGCCGTTGCACTGCTTTGTTTCTAGAGCCCGGTGCGCTACAGCCTGCGCGCAAAGCTGTGTTCTTCATGTAGTGAGTGCTGCCCGTCAGTCTGCCACGAATGCGAAGCCGGACGTGCAGGCCAATTTGCGCCAGGCGCTTGAGCTTGGAGTTCAGTTGCCAGAGCTGTGCTCGGGTTGTGGCGTCAGACTTCAGGCTGAGACCACTGATGCTCCAGGGTGTGTTCAAGAGCTTTTTCGTTTGCATCACAAAGCAGCTGCTTTCACCTGTATGATGCAATTGACAGCTGTCGTGCAGATACTTCCAGGTCTCTCAGCGCTTGTTGAAGCAGCTAGCAAACCTCCAAGCTGACACTCAGGAGGTAATGGATAGTAACTTGTAAACACATGCTGATGTGCCCTTGCCTTGAGCTTGACATGCATTTTGTGTTGCCAACAGATTGCCACTACACAGGAGGATGATGCTGCTGATGCCCTGCAAGCTAAAACTAGCATGGACATCGACGAAGATGCAGATAGGCTACAGCGGCAGCGGGATGTCGAGCCCAGCACCTCCAGCAGTGAGGAAGACACCATGCCAGCCATCTTGTGTGCTCGCTGCTACTCCCTCAGACACTATGGGTAACTTCCAACCACCAGCAGTCTACAATGTGTCATCTGCTACTGCAAACCTAATTGTTTCATTTGAGCAGGACATGTAGTGTTGCTCCAATTTCTGGATACTTGGTCACAACTGACACTCAGTCATGCAAGAATTTGAAGGTGTCAAACTCTCTCTGGCTATGCATTACAGGCATGTTGTGAGTCAGCATGGGGAGGCAGCTTTGCCCAGCTTCGACCTAAACAAGAAAGTTGGCAGGAAGATCAAGCTGCAAAAGTACAGGCGTGCAGTTGTGCTTTGTGTTGTTGACATGGCAGACTTTGATGGCTCCTTGCCTCGTGAGGCTCTCCAAGAGCTGCTGCCCGGCTTAGAAGAGGGCGAGTATGGGTCACAAGCTGGCTTAGGTTATAGGCTAGTCGTTGCTGCCAGCAAAGTGGATCTGCTCCCGCCCCAAGCTACACAAACCAGGCTGCAGGTACAGTCATGCAAAATATCACCCCCTGTTACAGATGCATCCTGGCTGCATCAGTCATGGTGGACTCTACCTGGACGCTTCACCTCAAAACAGACCTGAGGGTGAACCAATGATGCTCACTGGGCAGTTCTGAGAAGACTGCATGTCATGACAGCGTTTGCTTGTCATTATCACATGTGGAGTCACGGTGGTCCACCCGCTCTTGTTGCTACCCAGACTGCGTGTCATGAGCACAGAGTGAGGATTGCACTACCACTATAGCTGCTGAGCATATCTTGTCGTCTGACTTATGGCCAAACTTGTCAAAGGTTACCAAGTCAGGATGTGTACCTAAGCCATGATGCTTTTTATGACAATGGCCTGCAGGCTTGGGTTCACAGGCGATGCAGGCAGGCAGGCCTCCCCTCGCCTGCTGCTGTGCACCTCATCAGCAGTGTCAAAGGCACCGGCGTCAAGGATGTATTAGGCAGTGTTCAGGAGATGGTGGGAGCAAGGGGCGATGTATGGGTGGTTGGGGCTCAGAATGCTGGCAAGAGCTCCCTCATCAATGCAATGCAGCGGCTTGCTGGCTTGAAAGGCGGTCAACAACTGACCACTGCTGCACAGCCAGGCACCACGCTAGGTGACTGTCTGCCCTAACCCCCATGCTTGCATTCAACACCCAGCTGGTGTCCAAACACCACTGGCCCAGCACTCTGAGTCAAGACAGTGCAAGGGCAGAAGTTTTTTCTTTGCCTTTGGTACATATCGTCATGACTGGGAGCTTGAGGGTGAAGGGAGTGCCACATTGCCACAATGCCACCATAGCATGAGTCCTGCTGACATACGTCTGAAGCTATATGTGTGTCACGAGCTGATGTGGCTGACGCAGGGATGTTGAAGGTGGAAGGTTTACTGCAGTCAGGGTGCAGCATGTGGGACACTCCTGGTGTGCCTCATCACTTTCAGCTCTCCTCAAAGTTAACTGCTGATGAGGTACGTCTGTGCACGCTGTCCACAGTTGCATACTGTAGACTGCACTGGAAATTGAACTAGCATGCATGCACTGTGCATGCTTCTGTGCATGCTTCTGTGCATGCTTCTGTGCGTGCTTCTGTGCATGCTTCTGTGCTTCATGCCCGTCTTGTAAGTCTCTGTCCTGAAGAATTACAGCAGATCAGGGCAACAGCAATGTTGTTGCCCTGCTCACCATTGTCTCTTGAACATGCCTGAGCCCTTTGCTACATTCCATAGCCTACTGGAGGCTGAGCAGTTGACATGGTGGCTGCAGGTGCGGATGCTCCTGCCAAGGCGTCACCTGAAAGCTCGCACATTCAGAGCCTCTGCAGGCCAGACGGTCTTCCTGGGTGGCCTTGCACGCATTGACGTGGTACAGATACCAGCTCAGACCATTTACCTGACCGTGTGGGCTTCAGATGAAGTCACCTGCCACTATGGGCGGACAGACAAGGCAGATGACAGGTAGCGTGAGTGTGTTGTCGATGCATGTACTCACTTTTGAAAGGCATGGCGGGTTCCAGAGGTACAGATTTGCTGTGTTTATGAGCAGTGCGTCTGTTACAGAGTCTTCAAGACATGGCATGTCAATGAGATCAGCTGCATGATCTCACAGGTCAGCTTACTGCTGTATAAGTAACAGAGGTGCTCTCATCATTCAATAAAGGCATTTACTCTGATGGCATTTACTCAGACAGCATATCAGTCTGTAAGAGAGCACGTAGGCTTCAGCTAACAGGAATATATGTGGTTATGCAGATTAACTGGCAATGGTGGTTCTCTGCTTGTTCCCCCAGTGGGAGGTTCTGCACGAATGGCCGAGCTGGGGCCTTTGTTGCCTCAGGATATTCTTTTAGAAGGCAGCAACTGGAAGGAGAGCTCTGTTGACATTGCAATTGCTGGTGAGTTTGCACACATGTGCACTTTGCTTCAACTAAGACAATCAATCAGCCTGCTGCATCAATCACTTGTGGCAGCCACAATGCCCTAGATTGGGTCTGAGTGATTAGTCTGTATGCTCGGCAAGCAGCTTGGCTTGCTGGTCATGTCTTTCACTGCTGCATGCGTTGAATGATGTTGCCCTGTGGCATAGTGTCTAATGAACTGTAGCATGCATGGACACGTATTGTGACAGATGACATCAGCAAATTTTGCAAGTGTTCTGTGTATCCAAATAAAGCCTGCAGCCCTGCATCAACATTGCATGTTGCTGCCCAATCATTCAGTGCTGTGCAGGTCTGGGGTGGATTGCAGTGGGTGTAAAAGGACCTGCAGATTTGAGGCTGTGGGTCCATCAAGGCGTGGGTGTGACAACACATGCATCAGTGTTGCCTGATTATGCCCAATCCCTTGAGCGACCAGGATTCAGCAACTCCAATTTGAAGGTAGCAGTCAAGAGCAAAGAAAAGGCAGGGAAAGTGGGCAGCAATAGACGTACAAGCACACTGGTCCAGTGAACAGCTTTGGCACTGATGCGCTTGGGCTGTGTGAGGGTTTGTTTTGTTGAAGTTTTGACCTGTTTGTGCAAAACTGCAGCTTTGGCTGTATATTAGCATCCAGTAGACGGCAAGTCAGCAGGCAGCTGATTCAGCTAGAGTCTATTGGCTGGCTGGCTATGCACAAGGAAACACCTCAAACAATTCAGAGCAACAAGTGAAGTTGCTCAGAATAAGACAGATGATCACCTCAACAGATTGCAAACTTCTCTACTGCGGACAACATATCTTTACATTGATATAAACAGCATGTGACACATCACACTATACAGTTCCTTACCCTTGCAAGTAAAACTTGACTTATGTTGACTTCCTGATGGTGGGATGTTGTGGGAGATGGAAGAACTGCATCAGTGAATCAAGCATATTTCACAGCACCAGGCCTCGCGGCTTCATCTGCAAGAGCCTGCTGCACTTCTTGCTTCACCATGGTTTCATCAACCTCGACCTCAGAGTTACATTGCTGAAACTGTTTGTCAGTCTCTGCCTTCCCTGCTCTGGCAAGATACTTGCTGCGCTCAAGCAGCACAGTGGGCACATGCACCTTGTGCTTCTGAGCTAATTGCAGTGCCCTGTCCCATCTGAACGTCCTGACGCTGATCATGATGGCTCTGTATGTCAGGCCAGCCTGCACAGCAATGACTGTCGTTTGATGGGGAAAAAAGAATCAAACAGGAAAGATGTCTCAACTTGTTGTCAAATAAGACAAAAGCCTGCTGACTGTGCAGCAACACTGTTACTTATAAAGAAAGCGTTGCCACATCATACACACACAGCCGGGCCTACAATGCAGCTGTGATGATCAGCCATTAGGTGAAAAATCACATGCTGGTGAGTCACATGCCTGGTGAACCGCATTCTGATGCAAGACAACATGACATCTTGTAAAGCATGAGCAGTGTTTGCCTGTCATGCAGAAGCTTGCAACACGCTTTTGACTGTGATATCAGTCTTTACCTGCAGCAAGATGGCTTCAGCTTCAGCTACATTGTGCTTGTACAGAGCCAGCTCTGCCAGGCGTGACTCCCTGGTTGGAAGCTGCTTGATGTAGAGCATGTACTGCAGCTTGTCCACCTCTTCGCACCCAGCAAAGGCCACCTCAGCTGTGTTGAGCTCCCCAGCAGCCACCGCCCAGCCTGCCAGACATGCCCACAAGCTTGCCTCCTGCATTGCAATACCACTTCTTCACTTACAGATGCAGGCATGCAGTTTGCTTTCAGCATGTTCTGACTGCATGGCTGGTTGCTTGCTACAACAGCCATGCAGTCAGAAAGCCAGGCTGCATCTGGTTTATTTGTAGGCGATGCTACACTCACAAGAAGCACTGTGTACAAAAATTGTAACTGTTCCAGAGGCGGTTTGGGGGTGTTTGCAGAACTGCAATGGCGTGAACAGCTTAGCTTTGGGTTGCGCTAGCATGCAGTCTCTTGCAGCTGCGCATCAGAGGGCTGCAACAAGCTGTGCTAGACAGCAATCTAGAAGGGTGCTACCGGAATAACACAGGTTCATCAGCTTCATTTCATGCCAAGACCCTACCCTTGCACATGCGTGCAGGTGCACATCAAGAATGCTACAGGCAGCTGTGGCGATTGCAAGGGCAAAGAGTACTCATCACATCAGGATTTGTATATGTGTGCCTCATTGGGGGACAATGTGCAATCTACAGTCACGGTCAAAGAGCACAGCGGCGCATGCAGGCTAGCTTATACCGTACTGGCACGAAATCATCGTGCACCCTAAAATTTCGAATTTATTTTTGCTACCCCGCACTACGCCGTACATGTATAACTTACGGTGTATGCACTACGTATTTGATGCATGTAACATTAAGTTTACGGTGTATTACGGTCAAATTTCGGAATTAACTACATCCCGCAGGGCACTATCGAATTAATTTTGCGGGATGATTTCGTGCCAGTATGGTAGGCCAGGCTCACGGGCATCATGTTGCAGCTGTACCGCAAGGAGGCTACACACCATCGTCTTGACTGTACCACCAGGAAGACAGGTTTACCTTAACTGCATGGCAGAGCTTGGTGGCCTTGTCCCAGTGATGCTGTGCCAGCAGCTGATGCAAAACGAGGGGGTAGGGTGATGCCCTGGCCACCACCTCAGATCCATCACCCTTTCGCAGCATGCACTGACTCCCAGAGAAGCTGCTGATCAATGCTCCCTTACCCAGCTCCCTGTTCAGACAGGCAACATTTACAGACTTGTACTTTGTGTCTGATGCAAACAGTGCTCAGGATGTGAACAACCCTGCACAGCGTCAACAAGCATAATACAAAATGGCTAGCCAGGGTAATGCAGCACTCAACATGCTGTTGCAGGCTTGGCGTGTCAGACATTCAGTTGCACACACAGCGTTCTGTAGAAACGTTGGCCCATGTGAATTGGCGCCAGGCAGTCTGTGTTCAAACACCCAGTGTGCTTCACCATTGTGATCTACTGACATCATGCCCATAGCCCGTCTGTAACATGAAACATGCATAGCAGGGCAGGGCGGATATGACTTCACATATGCATACATGAAGGGCTGCCAGCTCCCTAGGGACCTCACCCAGCAGTCTTGACGCAGCTAGTGGTCGCAACCAGCTCCCTGTCCACAAATACCATGTTGGGATAGTATTGCAACACCTGCATCACAATGCCATCAGCTGGGTTGCACTGCCCATCAGGGTGTAGGCGTTGGCATCAGTTGTCAGCAGACGCCTGCACTGCTGTGCACCACGCCACTGGCACAAGGGGAGAGAGCTCAGTCTGGCCAAAATGTTGTGCAAGGTCAGCCAAATGCAGCAACAGAATATACACATCCCCGTGTCATTCTCAATGCAGGTTTCCTTAAGACCTTAGGCATCCTAATTTGGTCCAAATCATTGCCCACTTTGGACCAGATCATTGCCCTCAGGCACAGGTAGGGCCTGAATGCATAGCTGGACATGCAAGCAGAGAAACAGGCCTACCAGCTTGTGATCTGCTATGAACGCCAGCATGCCTACTGAGTCATGCCAAACTGCACAGTCCACCATTGCAGCCAGTTTGACGGCAGGGCCCTTGCCCGCAACAGGCCTGATCCACAGGTCTCTACTCTGGTCCACAAATACAACCTGGAGGACCATGAAGTAAGCTGTTTACAGTGCAGCCAGCCGGAATCCAGTACATCTGCAGCTGTCAGGATATGGTTTTTACGATGTATCACTAAGTCAAATGTTATTTTCCATGAGAGTGTTTGTTTTCCAACATCTGACTGCATCAGGCCCATCATTTTGTGATTGCATGAAGCAACACCCATCTGCAACCACCGAGGGCAACGTATACACAGAAGGCCATTGCAAGCATGCGTAAGGTCTACATCTGTCAGGCTGAGGAGAGTCCAGGTGGCTTGAGGGACCTCCCAGTATGCGAGAAGAAAGAGTACCTGCCGATCAGGTGCAATGCCCTGCTGATTGATGGCTGTGCAGACTATGACACTGGAGTGCGTCACAACCTGGCCTTGCGGCTTGCCTTGAGCTGTGTCAAAGAAGCGGATGACTGCAGCAAACGCACTGCAACAGCTCTAAAGACTGGCTGACTCAGATGAGGCGTCAACAGCCAACAGAAGCAAGTCTGCCTGTGATGATATGGTGCTGCAAAACAGTGAGTGCAAACAGAATATAATTACAAGTCTGATCAGAGAAGTCCATTTGCGTTGATGCTGCCACCATATTGTGCAGGTTCTTTCCAATGTGGTGATCATGCTAAACTGCAACTCAGTAATGCTTGGTGTGCACCACGCCAATGTATGTGAGTTACTCTGTGTGCAGTTGACAAGACATCACAGGCGCACTAGCTGAGCCTTCAACAGTAACGTCAGCATACCTTTGCCCTTCTCTGCCATATCCACAACAGCGAGTGTGTCATTTGACAGGCTGATGAGACGCTCATTCAGCAACTCAGGACGCAGACCTGTAGAGAATGCACATGCATCCATGCATCAAACACTGACCTCAGACAGCAAACCCGCTTGCTCAGTGACTTGAGTGCATCAGGCAGACAGATTAATTGCAACAGGTGTCATTGCCTTTGACCTGTCTTTAGCAAATGCGAGATCTGCCCGTTCTGCAAACAGCATTGTTCTAGGTGTCTTGAAACAGAAATAAGGAGGCTATGCTGTTGATGTGCATGGCACCACCTGGCTGGAGCCTTCTTTGTCATGTAGCTGAGTATGTTGCTGCAAGAATGTAGCACATATACATTTGAAAAGTGGCGCGTAGCATTCCAGTGTGACACGTATGTCAGGACTTACCTTGAAACTTGACTGCACATACTTGCTGCCCCTCATACGTCATGACTTGCATGCCTTTGGAGCGTGTCACCATAAGAAAGCACCTGGGTAAGTCACAGTCTGCATAAGCGCAATGCATTGCAAGCAGCCAGCAGTCTGCTGTTGTATTGTCTATATGGACAAGGATGCTGGCAAAAAAGACACACAGACGGAGCTCATTGGCACAGTATGATAGGCTGCTACAGGGAAGTCTGCTACAGGGAAGTCGTGTGTGTATTTGTATTGGCAGTGTTTGCCTCCTGAGATGTGCGTCAAGTCACATGATTGGTTGACTGAACCAACATTCTAAGCTGCAATGCTGATATTGACCCGACAAGCGCAAGACTAATATTCTTATGGTGTGAGTGAAAGGCAAGCAGGAAGAATTACCTGTCAGCATGCATTATGAGTGTAGGCGTCTCTTTCAAGTCCAGAATGTGGGGTGTGTTCAAGCTTGCTAAGCTGTATATACAACATTGAGTAGCTGTAGCCACGACCAGATGCCCATGACCTGTAAGCCAACTAAAAGTGTGTCATATATTGCTCGCGCATGAGAGGGCTGCCAGAGGCCTATCCTGAGGTTTTGCTTTGAGTATCATTCAGTCACGTCTATATTGATATTGTAGCTGCCAAAACATGGGAGTTCAATTGGGATCCAAAGTTATATACATTCCCAAGGAAGGCATGTTGCAAGCTCGGTACAAGCTAATGTATTGTCTTTGTTGTGCACGCCCCACAGTTTGACATGGTGCATCCCTCATGCATGCTCGTGCAACACTAGCATTGTGATGTTGTGCTGGCATACCAGCGTAGATCCTTAAGAAAGCAGGTCTTATGCGCTCTGTCAGGCTCTCTGGGCATCACTATGGTAGTTTGTGCAGTCAAGGACATCTGCATTGCTTGGTTCATCAAGGCATGCATCACAACATGAGCAGGCAGTTTTGAGGTTGCTAAAAGGCACAAGATGCCTGCAAATCAAAGATTCCATGGGCATTTACCTAAGCACATCTTGATGACTCTGTCCCGGAAGTCTAACTCGTCTTTAGTCTCCTCTAGAAGGTGATACATCTCCACGGAATTCCTGTCTGTGAGGACAGCCCGCATAGCCCCAACTTCAGCAGTGAGACCGACCAGGCGACCAAAACACATCTGGCCATTGGCGCCTGCCCCTGCCACCTGAGTCCCATCTGATGTCCAAGCAAGACTCAGGATGGATCCGGTATCTGTGAAGGCCTGGTAAATAGCACACAGACTGTTTGGTTGCTTCTGTGCTTGCACTGGGTTGCGTATGCAGCTGTCGCATGCAATTTACATTTTTCTGCGGCATGATCAATTGCCTGTCAGCATCAATGCTGAATGCAATCAAAGGCCAAAATGTGGTCAGCATAGGCTGTTACAGGCTGAAGCCAGCACAGCTGCATTGACACCGGCAGTGCAGCAACAACAGAACTGCCACACCTTGGAGCAGAGCCAACCAGAGGCATGGCACAGCAGCAAGCTGTTGTATGTACCAACAGTGAAGATTTCAGAAGTTGGACTCCAGGCCAGAGCTGTCACTGCAGACGCCAGAGGCGTACTCTGGTACAGCAGTCTACCCAGACTGTCCCACACCTGTAAACATTCAAACAGCTCTCTGCTCATCATGATGCAAGTCCTACAGGCAGCATCAGCATCGACATGTGTATGCCAGATTCAGACGATCAACCATAAAAGGACCAGTTGTGGTATACGTCCGAGTCTGCATGTAAATGTGCTAGCTGTTAAGAAATGGTAGCAAGCAGGCAGCAAGCAGACTGACCTTGTACCTGCAGTCCTCCCCTCCAGAGATGATCAGATCATTCACAGAGCTCCAGTCCACCTTCAAGATGGCTCTGTCATGGGCCTGCCACACCAGCTTCTTTGAGCCCGACTGCAAAGGCACGATGCTGAGATCCTTGCCACAGCTGTAGACAGCTGCATAGGAGTCAGGACCCCAAGCTGCAGAATACACAGGGTAAGAAGCTGTCGCAATGGTGGATCTCAGCATGCCTGCTCCTGACCAAGTCTTGACTTGCCCATCTTCTCCAGCGGTCAAGATGGCAGTGCCTGCAGGTTTGGCCTGGAGTCACCGAAGATGATAGCGTACAAATTCAAGTTCCACAAAGCAGACGCGCACTGACTGCATACCTTCAGGGCTCCATTGTAAAGCCGTAACAGCTCCCTTGTGTGCTTTGATTTGCTTATCACGCCTCCCCGAACCGCCAAACAAGTTCAAACTTCCTGTGGGCAGCTAGGCTGATGAACATCAAGTTGGACTCACAATGCAGCACGCAGTGATGTCTCACCATCTGTGCAGGCGACTGCGAGGACTGCAGCACTGCCATCTTGTGATCCAGCAGGGCACCACTGTAGATCTGTGCAATAAGAGTCGAGGCTACAGACCTGTCAGCGCGCAACATCACTTCGTCCATGGATACGGTAATGTTGGGCTTATATGGAAGAGTCACGCACTTGACCGCTTTGCTGTCCCTCTGCTGTCCAGCGCTGCACAGTTTGATCATCACTACCACTCACAAGGTGACCGCCGTCCCAGCTTACTGCACTGACCAGCTCACGGTGACCTTTGCCGTTGTTGTGCAAGATTACAAGTCTCATTCCGTGGAACACGACTCGGTGCGCAGGCTGCGTCGGAAGTGTCAACAGTGACACCTGCAAGTAGCCGCTATTGCGGTAATTGGCAGTAGATCGTCGACCTCGACCTCGACCTCAAACAACTCTCACAATGCTCATGAACACAGGACTAGGACTGGTGACAGGATGCCTTAGGCGATCGAGCATGGTGATGTTGCCGCTGGCTGTACTACTGCAGCACCCTTGCTAAAATTATCCCGCATCCCTGTGTTGTTTAGTAATCACATGGAATCTAAGAGCTGTTCAGCACTGAAGTAGTGCGCGCAATCGCATGCCTGGACATCGCAAGTTGCGGCATCGAATCCAAGACTCTTGTTGCTGTTCATGTGTTGAGTGCACATCTAGTTGCTTATCTTTTGTCGTTGTGGTCGCTGGAGAGACTGCTAGACTGCTTTCCTGACCTACCTCGTTTGGCCCACAAAATTGACATCAGACCTCAGGATGGCGGACCCTGTGAGTGACACAGCCCACTTAAACTCCACTGACCATGAAGCAAACGGATTCCTCGAATCCGCGGAGGACCCTACCGCCGAGGCTGACTCGATTCAACCCGAGGTTATGGACGCCAGCAATGCAAACCACTCAGCGCTCACGAAGCCCACCGATAGCAGTACAGCAACCCAGGATCCACATCAAAGCTTTGCACCAAATGGGCACGCAGCGCAGGAGTCCTTGCAGCATAACGGCCACGGTGCCTCAGCTGATCTGGAGGAGAGTTCTGCAGACTCTGCGACGGGCTCACCACAAGAACCTGAAGAGGAGCCCTGGAAGAAGCGATTGTACTTCGTTCGCGTGCCCAAGTTTCCAGAAGACAACCAGTACGCGGTCAAAGTATTGCAAGAGGAAATCGATGTCTACAAAAGCCAGGTTCAGCTGCTAAACGAGAGTGTGAATATAGTACGGGTGAGGATATTACGAGACTATATTGAGCTGCTGTCTCATACTCTAGCTCGACTGCTCTTGTGTAGAGAAGGTGACCCAGTTGACCAGAGAAAGGTCACCTTTCGACTGCACTGTTTATTCTGCAGATGCAGCGAGATAGTGCCAAAGAGAGTGTGGCTGACGCCAAGGAAAGTATGAATGCAGCAACAAATGCATTTCAAGCAAAGCACAGGGAAGTTGAACCTCTGCAGACCGGCAAGAAGAATCAGAATGATTTGCAGCGAAACGTTCAGGCAGAGTATCGAGACCTTGAAGTCAGATCAGAGCAAGAGCTTGACGCCAAGGTGAACATGCAACCTTGGCATCATTGTTGCGACCAGCATGCATGGCATCACAAGCAGTATAGTGCCAAAATAGCTTTTCCACTGTGGATAACAGCAGCAGCAGCAGCCCAGGACTGGAGCAGTGCATGCAGGCCTGAACTTCCATGCAAATTCACTGCGGTGCAAATTCACTGCTGTGCAGCAAAGCTATTGTTGCCTTGCAGATCAGGGACATGGAAAATCATATGGCACATGAGAGCATCCCCATTGCTCAGGAGAGGCAGATGGTGAAGCACATCAAGAAGCTACGTGATTCACGGCAGCGAGTGCGTCAGTATGAGCACATGTATGCAGGCATTGAAAATGCCAGGGCTGCTGTCCGCAGTGGTCAAGGTGAACTCAAGGAGCTGCTTCAAGAGCGCCAGGTGCTTATTCCACATCTCACTCTTGTACATGCAGCTGACTATCAAACCATGATTGCCAGAATTTGATGAAGACTCAAGTTGAATTTGGCATGACAATATGGTGTTAGCCTGCTGTCTGGTCTTCATTTTTGCTGGTAATCTGCTAATGTCTTTTGCAAGATTTGAACTGCAAGAAGGCATCTGCAATGCCATCTTTACAAGCGCACGGGCCAGCTCAATTGAACAGCATATTTGGTGCAGGTCCTGTTTGAAGACAAGCAGCTGCAGCAGACCATTTTCAACAAGCACAGAGATGAACTGCGGTCTCTGAATGACAAGATCAATGAGATCATGGTCAGCTCACCCACTGCTGTCCATCTGGCATGCATGTCATTTGTTGCTTGATCTTGTTGCTGTTACGTTATGCTGCATAGCCAGACAGCACAGGCATAGCTGACAAGTACATATAAGGCTTGTGTCCAACACATTTGCACTCCTGTACAACACAAAATTGGCTGAAAGCTGACTTAGCACTAATGGCCACAGCAGCAATTTGCCCCATGTCTTACGCTGCTGTGTGTCTCTCCCCTCTGCTTACTGACAGCCCTTGCAGCTGCTCGCTGCACTTTTTTGGCTTCGCAGCCAAATAAGGAGTGCAAGGGGCAAAGCTAGTTAGCCTCATTGCAGTATTGTCCTGCAATCACACCCTGGTCTGATCACATCAAGTCATGGTGTTGTCAGTGCTGACTGGCAAAGCAAGCGTTCAAATGGGCATCTTAGCAGGGCTGTTTGTACCTGATCCTCATGCTAGAAAACCTTGTGCGTGCATGAAGGGATGAGTGTGTTGCAGGATGAGAGGGCACGGGTCAAAGAGCAGCAGGATGGGGCCTATCACAGGATGCAGGCCATCAAGCAGCAGAGCAAAGGCAAGAAGGATGCCTACTACCAGAACAGGCGCTTTAGTCAAGAGGTACTGCACAGCTGGCATGCCTGTCTGACTCTGCTGCATGGAAGGGCTGGCATTCATACCTGCATACCATCAGAAAGGTGGCGTTCAATTCACAAGCTTGGTATTTGTGTCTGTACCTCTAGGGCCTTATCCTGTGGGGCTTCTGTGCCCTGGCTCTAGCAAGCTTCTGCTCTCTGTTCTCAATGCCCTACAGACTGCTTGCAGATGGGTCACAACATTGTTGCCAGACCAATCCGAAATGGTTACTGGGAGAGCAATGTCAGACAGGCTAGGCCACTGCTGTCATTCATGCAAGAGCAAGGCTGCTGTTGGTTGAGCAGTCACCATGTTGTGCTGAAAGCACATTTTGCAAGAGAAACGAGTGGCTTGTACCCACTCGTTTCTCTTGTGATGTCAGTGGGTCCAAGGCAAAGCCAGCCATAGCAAGATCCAACTGTATTTGTACTATAACAGGTAATGAGGTAACAATAACGTAGTAACAAGGTGATGTGTCCTGCAGGTGCGCAAGATGATAAAGGAAGGCAAGCTGGATGAAGCTCGCCAGATGTGTGAGGAGCAGACAAATGCTGCTCTGGGTCACCTACAAGCTGATCCTGAATGGCGGCAGGAATACCTGGACCTCTGGCTGCACCAGCGACCTCCTCCCTACCGTATCACCTTTGATGAATATGACTTTGATGGTAAGTTGTGAATCTGCGTCATGTATTCGTGGTACATTGAGACCATGACTGTGCTGTCAGACTACTCTTGTCCTGAAACAAAAAGCATGCACCACTTGGTTTGCAGTTTGAACTGCTAGCGGCTGTGTGCAGCTGGCCTGGCTTCTGTAATCCTGCCTTGGTTGTGTACCAAATCCGGACTGATCATTTGTTTGTGTTGCGAGGCTCCGGCAGCCCTGCAGCCCTAGTTGCATTGCCTGGTTGAGGGCAACGGAATCAGTCCGTAAACCCATGCTTGTTCTATGCAGCAGTGACCATTGGGCTGCCAGAGGTCTGCCTCCATGTACAGCAGTGGCCCTTGGCTATCTTGCACAGGCACTCTGTGACTTGTATGCTGTGTGGAAGCCATTAGCCTACAGGGCTGATGACATTTGGGCACACTGCCAAGCAGTGACAAGCTATTTTTTGTCATGCAGAGATTCCAATGAAGGATGGGCAGCAAGGTAGCATTGGCAAGGGCAAGGGCAAGGCTGGAAAGGCAAACGGAGCAGCGGCTCCAGCAACCCCAGCCTTGACTGGCAAGGAGAAGGCACAGGCCATCATTGACGCTGCCTTTGCTGAAGTCAAACAGGACATGGCACGCAAAGCTAATGCAGGTCAGCTATCTTTTGGCTTTTTAGCCACGTCGCACATCTGCAAAACCATAAGGCTTAATATATAGCTCGTCCTGGGGACATTTTGTTTTTGGCACACAGCAGCATTGTATCTCTTTGACATGTTTATCCTGCACACCGTCAATAAGCAGTGCCTACTGACTGGGTAGTTGTGTGTCATTTGGTCTGCAAGGGGCCTCTAGCAGACAGGCAGTACACAAAGGACCTTCTTGTGAAACGCCAAGACAGATTTGTGAGCACAGACAATCAGTGCAGCATTGTCATACCTGGTGTTCATTCAGAGTGCATGCAGCGTACAAGCCAATGCTGTGCTGGCTTGTGTGCTGCATGCAGTACTGTGTATTCAGCAACACCTGATGATGATTTAATGGTCTGGCTTGTACACGTAGAGTGACATCAGCTGCAATATAGGTACAGCAGGTGAGGCAGTGCCTAGCAGTGAAGCTGTGCTGCCCCCAGCCCTGCCCTCGGCCCTGCCCCAGCCCAGCCTTGGTGAGAAGGTGCCAAGCAAGGCAGGTCGGGTCAGCAAGCCTGCAGCCAAGCCCGTAAAGGCTGTGGAGTTGCCACCTGAGATCTTCCAGCGGGATGAGCCCTTTGTTCTGCCGCCTGCTGTTTCCAAGGTGTGAGATGTCTGCTCTCCCTCCTGGTGTTTGCAAGGTAATTGGTGTCTGCATACCATCTTGCCAAACACCAAACAGGTTCTTCTGGTGTTTGCAAGATGGTATGCTGTCTTCCCTTGTCATGATCACCAGGTAAGACAACAAGGTACCATAATCACACAAAGCATGTTGGGTATGTAGTAAACGGCCTAATGCATATTATGGCTCTAGATTGGACTCAACAGCTGGGTTGGTCTTGTGCATTACAAATGTAACAGATGTTGCTGGCTGCAAGCAGCGCCATTTGTGTTACATGGCTGCAGACAAAGGGTAAGCTGTGAGCATATTGCTTTTCTGCTGCAGCTGTTCTGCTTTGACAGTGTGCACGATCTGCTGTCACACTGATGCGCTGATGTGCAGGTCGAGGCAGCTCCCAAGGACAAGCCAGCAGCAGAAGCTGCTGCAGCAGCTGCCAGGGAGCAACAAGCACGTGCCCAGCAAGAGAACCAGCGGCGGAAAGACAAGGCTGCAGAGCGCAAGCAGAAAGCCAACCAGAAGCGCAAAGCTCAAGAGGCTGAGCGCAAGGCTCAAGAAGCAACGGTCTCTTTACCTCGGCATGTCGTCGCACACATCGTACGTCATCTCTGCTACCGCAAACGCATCTTGGCGTGGTCAGACATCCGTCAAGAGCGGTGCACGAAGCTATCAT
>JAABUP010001367.1_pt1 | contig 51053 bp, 72 predicted proteins | sample 5559201 | NCBI WGS metagenome assembly JAABUP01 (sample SAMN10711887, study PRJNA513373) | rock metagenome | isolation source: Antarctica rocks | place: Antarctica | reverse complement strand
CTGAACCCCACCCGCGCCAAGAACCGCGCCATCCACCAACTCGAAGCCATGGGCTACACCGTCACCCTCGACACCGCCAACTGAGACACCACCACCCCCAACACGAGGGAATCTTCGCGTCAGGAGGGTGGGGCAGGTGGGGCTTGAACCCACGACCGACGGATTATGAGTCCGCTGCTCTGACCGGCTGAGCTACTGCCCCAAGCACAAACCCGCTGGTCACAGCCTTAGGGCGTATGCTGTCGGTAGGCTACATACGACGGGTTAGGCTGTCGTATTGGCTGTCACGACAGGAGCAGTCTAATGGCGGGACGGCGCACGAAGGGCGAGGGGTCGATCTACCAGCGCGAGAGCGACGGCCGCTGGGTCGGGGTCGTGGACCTCGGCTGGGTCGGCGGGAAGCGTCTGCGCAGGACCGTCACGGCGCACACGCTGCGTGAGTTGCGACCCAAGCTGAAGGCGCTCAAGTCCCAGATCGAGTCCGGGGTCATGTCGGACGACTCCACGGTGGAGCAGTGGCTCCGCTACTGGCTCACGGAGGTCGCCCCGCACCGGGTCCGGCCGCGGACGCTGATGGGATATCGCGGCTATGTCGACACCTGGCTCATCCCGCACCTCGGTAAGCGGAAGCTGACGGCACTCAAGCCGGACCACGTCCGTGCGCTACACAAGGTCATGGCCGAAGCCGGGAGGTCGGACGCCACAAGACGACAGGCGCACATGATCCTCAGGCGCGCGCTCGTCGTCGCCGAACGGGAGGGACGGATTGTCCACAACCCCGCCGCGCTCGTTGACGCCCCGCCCGTGGGGAAGGTGAAGCACGACTACCTTGACCCTGATGAGGCACGGGCGGTCCTCGCGCACTCGCTCGACGTGTCCGACCGGGCGCGGCTCATGGTGTCGTTGCTCATGGGTCTGCGGCAGGGTGAGGCGCTGGGCCTGCAATGGCAGGACGTGGACCTACGGGAGGGCGTCGCGTACGTCCACCAGGCGTTGACGCGGCAGCGTGGCGTAGGGCTCGTCCTGGGGCCGGTCAAGTCCGACGCCTCGACGCGCTACGTTCCAATCATCCCGCCCGTGGCTGAGGTGCTGGCTGAGTACCGGCAAGCCGTCGGCGGCGTTGGGTTCGTGTTCGGTGGCGAGCACCCGACCGACTCGCGCCGGGACTGGCAGATATGGAAGGACGCGCTCGCTCGCGCGGGGGTCAAGGACGTTCCGTTGCACGGGGCGCGGGCGTCGGCGGCGTCGCTGCTCAACGAGCTGGGAGTCTCGCCGCGGGTCATCGCGGACATCCTCGGGCATGCCCAGGTGACGACGACGACAACACACTATGTGCGCTCGCGGGTGACTCAGCGGCGTGAAGCGCTCGAAGCGGCCGGCGCACGCATCCTGCCGTGAAGGCGGATGTTAATCGAACCCGATCGCCTCCGCGCGTGTTAGGGGAGAATCCGCAGGTCGGCGGCCTTCGCTCGCTGCTGCGTGGCTCCGTTCGCCGCGCTCGCCAGCGCCAGAGTGTGCCCTCAGGGAACACGTCCTTCAGTGACACACTTCGGCTGGAAGTTCCGTCACCCGTGCGTCAGCACGACGAAAACCCGCCCGCTCGACCAAGCCAGGGGCGGCTGGGAGCGGGCGGGCGTAGAGGGGTCAGGCGATCAGGAGACGTCGATCGGGATCTCGGGATAGCAGGGCACGATCTGCCCGTCGGCGAGGGTGACGATCGGCTCACCCATCCGTCGGCCGACGGCGAGTTTCACGTCGCCGGCGAGGGGGGTGGCTAGGGAGCCGCAGAATCGGGCGGTGGTGCGCGCGGTCTGCGTCCACGTCCCGCTGGCGGCGACGGGGGTGCCCTGCCACGCCATCGCGTAGGGGGTGCCGTCGATGGCCAGGACGACCGTGCTGCCGGTCGGGTCGAACGTGAGGGTGGCGTCCCACGAAATGTTGAGCCGGGCGTCCTCGTCGATTCTCACCGGAGGCCTCCTTGGGTCGTGTAGGTGCGTAGCGGTCCGCCCGTGCCCGGGGCGGTCAGCCGCCCGGCGGCCTGCTCGGTGCGGACCCCCCCGCCGGCCTGGGCGGCGCGGAGGGCGCCGCGGACGGTGTGGACCCACAGCGGCCCGGTGGCCTTGCCGTAGATGATGGTGGTCGGGTTGCCGTAGGCCGCGCCTGCAGCGGTCAGGTCGAGCTGCGCGGCGGCCGTGGCGCGTGCCGTGGCGATGGCGTAGGCGGTCAGCGTGAGCAGCGCGTTGGCGAGGGCGTTGACCCCGGCGGTGCCGCTGCCGGTGAGGGCGATGGCGGCGTTGCTGGTGGCGAGCGCCCCAGCCTGAGCCGTGCCGGCCAGGGTGAGGGAGGCGGTGCCGGTGGCGGAGGTGACGGACGCGGCGGCTCCGGTCGCGGTGAGCCCGACGGTCGCGATCGAGGTCGCTGGGGCGCCGCTACTCGCGGCGGCGGCCAGGGCGACCGCGGCGCTCGAGGTGGCGCCAGCTACGGTCGCCCCGGTGGCCGTGATCGCCAGCGTGGCCACCGAACCGGTCAGGCTGCCGGTGGTGCCGCCGGCGGTGACCGTGAGGGCAGCACCGCCGGTGGGCGCTCCGACAGCGGAGGCCGACCCCGCGGCGGTGAGCGCAAGCGTCGCGGTCCCGGTTGCGGCGGTCTGCGCCGTGCTACTGGCCGCTAGCGTCATAGCTGCGGCGGCGGTCGTGCCAGCAGACGACGTGCCTGCCGCGGCTAGGGCGAGCGGGGCCGCCGAGGTCGCCTGAGCGGTAGCGCCAGCGCCAGCGGTCAGCGTGAGCGCGGCGGGTCCGGCGACGGTGGGGTTGGTCTGCGCGGTTGCGGTGAGCGCCAGGGCGGCGGCGCCGGACGGCTGGACGGTAGACGCTCCGGTCGCGGTGAGCGTCAGTGCCGCGGGCGCCGAGGTCGGCGCGACAGTCGCCCCGGTCGAGGTCAGCACCAGGGAGGCGCTCGAGGTGACCGAAGGGGGGGCGTTCCCGGCAGCGGTCAGGGTCACGGCAGCGGATGAGGTGACGCCGGCTGCGGTCGCCCCGTTGGCGGTCAAGGCGAGTGCGGCCGGGGCGGTGGCGGGGGCAGCAGCGGCACCAGTGGCGTTCAGGCCCAGCGCGGCCGTCCCGGTCGCGGCGCCGACGGACCCCGCGGTGCCTGCGGCGGTGAGTGTCAGCGAGGCCGGTGCGGTGGCGGATGCAGCAGTCGCGCTGGTGGCCGCCAAGGCGACCGCGGCGCTGGCCGTCGTCGTGGTGCCAGCCGCGCCAGTAGCGGTCAACGCCAGCGCGGCGGGTCCGGCGGTGGACGTACCCGCCGACCCGGAGGCCGTCAGGGCGAGGGCGGCGGGCGAGGCGGGGAGGTTGGCCGCAGCCGCCGCGCCTCCTGACAGGGCGACGACTGCGGAGCTTGTGGGGGTGGCCGCCGATGAGCCGGACGCGACAAGGGCTACCGCCGCGGGTGCAGTGGCGGGTGCAGCGGTGGTGCCTGCCGCGGCCAGTCGCAGCGAAGCGGCCGAGGCGGTGGCCGCACCCGCGGCGCCTGCCGCTGTCAGGCCGAGGGTGGCCGCGCCGGTGGTGGCTGCCACCGAGGACGTGGTTCCGGTGGCCGTGAGCGCGAGCGAGGCGGTGCCAGTGACCCGCCCAGAGATGGACCCCGCTGCGGTCAGGGTCAACGCCGCCGACCCAGATGCCGGGGTCGACGTCACCGCAGTCCCGGCCGTGTAGTGCGCCGACACCCGAGCAGCCGTCAGCGCGGCGGCGTAGACCGCTACTTCATCGAGGCTCCCGATCCAGTTCTCGCCCTGGACACCGGACGCGCCGTTCGAGCCGATTTTGACCGGCGTCACCCCGTTGAGCCGGACGTAACCGTTGCCGCCGCCGAGCGCGGCCGACGCGATCTGCACGCCGTCGAGGTAGAGGCGAATCGTGGTGCCGTCGTACGTCCCGACCACGTGATGCCACAAGCCGTCATTGCGTGGCGTAGTCGACACCGCGCCAGCCAGCGCAGGAGGGGAGGTCGCACCATTCCACACGTAGAAGACGGGTGCGCTGCTGTCGAGGCGAAGAGTCCAACCAGACGCGCTGCCCGAGGAGTTGCCGTCATACTCCGCACACATCGTCAGCGGGTTCGCCACTGTCGATGTGGTCTTGAACCACGCCTCCACCGAGATGTAGGTCGTAAAAGCCAGCGAAGAGGCTTCGCCGTTCTGGGCGCCGGACAACGTGACCGACTTGCCGCTGATCGTCCCAGCCGGCGGCTGCCCGAGCGTCGGCGACCCCGTAATCGTCGCGTTCGCGGCAGCAGAGCCGGAGTCGACCCACGTCGTCCCGGACGTCTCGTCCAGGTGGTAGTACCGGACGGGGGAGTCGGCGAGGACGGTGGACTGGTACGTCACGCAGACACCCCTATCGGTTCACCTGGAACCCCCCGGTTATCTCAGGCGCTCAGCGCGAACGCTCCAGCAGCAGCCGTAACCGATGCAGCCGTCACGCTGCTGCTGAGGGCGCCGCTGATCCCGAACGTGCCCGCGGTGACGGCCGACCATGTCGAGAAGTGCGTGTTCGCCACTCCTGCAGCCGGGGCGTACGTCAACGCGGCAGAGTTCGTCTTCTGCCGGTTCGCCGCGTTGTTCCAACTCGTCGCCTGCCGGGCGCTAGCCGACTCGGACGCACCGGTCGTGCCAGGGTCGGCAGTGTTCAGGTTGGTGAACGCGAGCACGTTGACCGGGGTGCCCGGCAACGCGCCGGTGCCCGCATCGAGTGCCTGGTTCGCGTAGGTGACGGAATAACCCGGCATGGCGGTCAGCCCTTCTTCTTGGTGAGGTCGAGGTTCCTGAGCGACTGCGCCTCATCGTGGGTGATGTCGGGCAGCGCCTCGGAGTCGTGGGCCATCCGGGAGGCGACAAGCGCCACCTCCTTGGCGTGCTCGTGGCTGTCTACCTCGATGGCGATATGAGAGGCAGGACCCAGGTCGTAGGTGGTGCCGTCCTGGGTGGTGACCTCGCCCGTGAGGCCGCCGGGGAGTAGGACGACGTGGCCGTCCGACTCGATCGTGCCGGGGGTGATCTTGAGGGTCATGGTTGCTCCTTCATGGGCGTTGTGACTTCTTGGTGGACGAGCTTGGCCGCGAAGAACGCGGTCGGGTCGGTGGCGATGTGCCAGAGCGGGCCGACGTGCCCGCGGGACCACCGCCCGACCCAGCGGCGTTCGAACTTCGACGGCAAACCGATCTGGATCTGCACGCCGTCGTGGACGATCCGTTCTGCGACCGTCGCAATCGACCGGCCGCAGTGGAGGCACACTATCCACGACGGATGCTGCACGATCACGGTCTTCCCTCATCCCCGCCGTGAGGCCTTCACGGCCGGATCAGCGCTAGCAAATCTTGGGGACTGACGTCTCCGGGAACGCGTCCGTCAGCGAACAGGGCCACCCCGGCCGAGGCGTAGGCGGTGTCCGCCAACTGGCTGCACATCAGCCGGTCGCGACGGTTCAGCCGCCGCCGGACAGCCTCGGGGACGTGCCAGCCGAGGGTGTCCGTGAGTCCGATGGCAGCGCAGTCAACCCACGAGTACGGCGTCCCGACAAGGGCGCGGGCGGCGGCGGCTATAGCCTCGCCCCGTCCGGCAGTGAGGCCAGGCCCCGACCACAACGCGCCGGGGTACAGAGAGGCGTGGGCGAGTCGGGCGCCGGCGGGTTGGGCCTCGACGATGAGGCCGTCCCCGACGTAGACGAACGCGTGATTGACCGTCGAACGCGTGATGATGCGGATGCCGAGCCCGGCCCAGCCATTCGTGCGAACGACGCCGAACTCCCCGAGGTCAGGCATCATGGCTTCGGGTCGATGAGGCCTTGGATGTACTGTGACGCCTCCCAATCCGCGTGTGCGGCGGTGTGTGCGCCAGCCGCGCCGCGGTGATGGTAAGCGCACAGCCAACGGAAGTTCGCCTCCGACTCGATCCACTTGCCGACCGCCTCTGGATCGGAGATCCCTGGGTAGTCGTGCTCCAGCGCCTTCAGGTCGACCCCGTTCTGAAGGGAGAACTCCACGTGTGCGTGATGCAACTCAAGCGGTCCGTCACTGCAGTGGTCGACTCCGACCCTGTCGCCGATGAAGCACGTGGCGGTCTTGGAGTACTTGCGGTGGTAGGCGTTGAAGTCCACGTAGTGCGGATCATCCTTCCTCGCCGGGTGGGCTGGGAAGTGCATCAGGTACTTGTGGCCCTGCGCCGCGGAGTGGGCGGCGACCTGCTGCGCCGGTGTGGGACCCGATACCGGCTCGACCTTGACTACAGACTCGTCTGCCATGGTCAGACCGCCGGGGGTGTGACCGGCGGCGCGGGAACCGCCGCAGCCGCGGACTCCGTCGACGCTGCAGCGGGCTCCGCGGCTGCCGACGCGGGCTGACCGTGCAGGTCCGGGCGGGGCGTGTGCGGCGCGGCGTACCCGGCGACCGCGGCACCGAGGATGCCGACGACGATGACGAGCAGCGCGCCGACCGGCTCGGGCACGGCGGCGGCGGCGGTGGCAGCGTGTCCGGCGTCAGCGGGGGCACCCCACACGGTTGCCCCGAGGGCCCAGAGCAGGAACGTGCCGACGGCGGCGCCGAGCCCGGACCCGGCTGCGGCGGCGATGACCTTCGCTTCGATAGTGGCGGTGGTGCTCATGGCGTGGTGACTCCTTCGTGGGCGAGTTTGGTTGCGTAGAACGATTTCGGATCACGCGCCGTGGTGTGCCAGAGCGGGCCGACGTGCCCGCGCGACCATCGGCCGACCCACCGGCGCTCGAGCTTGGACGGCAGGCCCATGCGGACGAACACGCCGTCGTGGGTGATGATCTCCGCGACCGTGCGGATGGAACGGCCGCAGTGGAGGCACACCACCCACGACGGCCGCTGGACGATCACGGGTATCAGCCCGCCGTCAGGACGCCGTGCTGTAGGAAGCCGTGGTAGTCCCCGGCGAGGATGGAACCTGCCCCTGCGGCGCAGGTGTCACCGTTCTTGTCGACAGTCAGGCGGCACTCTCGCGGGTCGCCGTGGCGGACCCAGCAAGCGTGTGTCTCGCCCTTGCGTGTGCAGTTGGACGACTCGGCGTCAACGCTCCAGTCGCGGCCGTTCGGGCAGCGCACGACGAGCGCAACCCCGTCCGACCCCCGGAAGGACTCCGGCATCCACCATGCGTCCCACGTCGAGCCCGGGGGCGCGGTGCGAAGCGTCACCCTCTCGCCGTTGTCCGAACGCTTGTAGAGACTGTCTGACCAGTCCTGCCAGCGGTCCTCGTCGGTGAAGGTGTAGCCGCAACCCTTCTCGCATGTGGTAGGCCAGCGAGGGTCGTCGTGAGGTCTCGGCTCGACAGCGGTACGGGAACCGCGCCCATCCCGAGCGTCGAGGGTCGTGCCGATGATGACGAGTGCCGAGTGGTAGCCCGCCGTGCAGTCGAAGCCGCCCCCCCCCGGCGAGTGGTAGCGCCGCAGCCCTACCTCAACCGTCCCCGTCGGCTCCAGCCAAATCGTCTGAGTCGCGGGATACATCAGTGCCGCCCGGTTGGGAACAGCGCGGCGGCGAGCAGGGCAGCCATCAGCAGGGCGAACCCGACCCACTCGAGGACGCTCATGGCTTCCCGAGGACCTTCGCCTGGATCGCGTCGAGCTCCTGCTGCTTGCGGGCCAGGTCGGCTCGGAGGTCCTTGTTGAGGGCGTCGAACTTTGCGTCCATCGCCTTGCACCACGCGCGCAGGTCGGTGTTGAGGGCGTCGAAGTTGGGCTCGAAGTTGGGTGAAACAGCCATGTCGTTCGCTCCTTGGTAGCTTTCCCACGTCACTCCGACGTGGTTGCGGGCGCCGTCGTCGGCGCCGCGACCGGCGAGGCCGTTACGTCCGGCGAGGTATTCCTGAACCTGCCATGCGGCGGTGCCGACGACAGGGTTGTCGATCCCGGACAGGTCCGAGCAGCCGACGGAGATGGCGTGGACGTGCGGCGTGAACCCCTGCGCCGGGGTTCGGCGTGACGCTGCGAAACCGACGCTGCGCATCACGTCCACGATCGTGTCGATGTCCGCGTCGGACAGGCCGCCGACCTTGATGTCGACGGCGCCGCCGCCGGAGTGGGTCGACGCGGACGCGGCGACCGCCGATGAGTACGACCCTTGCGCGGGCCAGAACGGGATGTGCGGCATGAGGCGGTTCGCCTCGTCGAGCTGCGCCGCGGTGCGGGCGTCCACAGGGACGCCGCGCCAATCTACGGTCACTTCCCGAGGACCTTCGCCTGGATCGCGTCGAGCTCCTGCTGCTTGCGGGCCAGGTCGGCTCGGAGGTCCTTGTTGAGGGCGTCGAACTTTGCGTCCATCGCCTTGCACCACGCGCGCAGGTCGGTGTTGAGGGCGTCGAAGTTGGGCTCGAAGTTGGGTGAAACAGCCATGTCATCTCCAGGGGGTGTCGGTGCGGGTGCGGGTGGTGCGGGTGGTGCTGGGACAGCGAAGTCGGCCCACGTCGAGGCGTCGCCGTAGAACGTGTTTTGGTCGATGCCGCCCTGGTCGGTGTGCTGCCAAGCGGCCATGACGAACCCGTAGGCGCTGCCCGCTGCGCCGGTGTAGCAGGCTTTCCACAGCGGCAGCTCGGCCCTCATCGCGTCGCAGTCGGCTTGACTTCCAGCGCGGATCGAGCGGGAAGCCATGTCGTCGTTCAGGTACAACCAGCAGCGCGCACCCGTCGCGGCGTGGACGCGGCGGCAGAACTCGAGAATCCACGTCGCGTACGCGGAGTCGGCGCCGGCCTGGCCGTAGGGCTCGAAGTCGAGAACCATGACGTCGCCGGGTTGCGCGGACGCGTGCTGCACAAAGAAGTCAGCCTCAACGGTGGCGCTGTTGTTGATGTGCGCGTAGTGGTAGTGCCCGACCAGCTTTCCCGCCGAGCGTGCCTGCGCCACGAACGAGTCGTGGTCGCCGTCAACGAACCTGAGCCCCTCGGTGGTCTTGCAGATCACGAAGTCCCCGGTCAGAGCGCGGCCGATGATGCCGCTCCCGTTGACGTTCGCGATGTCGAATCCTTGCATCATGATGTTGCCTTTCTGGTCCATGAGGTCACCGGCGCTCCCCGCTGGAGCAGCAGCAGAAGATCACCCGGAGAAAACGGCCGCCCGCCGTCTGGGAGAGTCACGGCTTTGCCTGCAGGAACGAGAACAGGACGTTGACCAGGATCGACAGGACCGGGAGCGCGACGACGATGATGACCTGGAAGGTCTGACTCCGGGACCGCATTGACGCCAGCTCTTCCGCCTGCTTCTGGCGTGCGTCGTCCGCAACATCGAGCTTCGCGTTGACGGCGTTGATCTGGGTTCCCACCTCGTTCCGGTTGGGGAACGCCTGCATTTCGAGCCGGAGCTCCTCGCGGGCTCTCTCGGTCTCAGCGACCCTCTTGCTGATCGCGTCGGCGGCCACCTCGAAGCGGGACTGCCGGGCGAGGGCGACAGTTTCCGCCTCGCTACGGGTTACGAACGACGCAGCCTGCTCCTTGAGCTGCTCCCGAAACTGGTTCATCGCCGACAGGCGGGTGTCCATCGCCCCCTCCGACTTCACCAGCCACTCCTTCTCCAGCCGGTGCACCCGCTCGTGCGCCTCGTGAGCCCGGTCGTGGTTCATGGCGTGCAAGGTGGCGCCCGACTCAACCACTTGCAGGGCGATTCGCACCGCCTCCTTCTGCGCCTCCAACGCCTGCTTCTGCGCCTCCAGTGCCGCGCTCAACGCCGTCTTCTGCGCCTCCAGAGCGATCCGCACCGCCTCCGCGGACACCGCGTCGGACAGGCTGCTCGCCGCGCCCTGGGCGTCGATACGCTGCTCCAGGAAGGTCCGCAGCGACACCTCGTCGGGCTCTGTCATTTTGGGCCTCCAAGTTCCGGGGTGTACGTCAGGCGAGCTCGTATTCGCCGGACGCGGTCAAGGTGCCGTTGACCTGGATGGGGTAGTTGAACGCCGTCCCGGTGACGAGGGGGACACCGGTGCCAGCCGACGACCCGTCGGACGTGTCCTGGAAGTACGTCTGCGCGCAGTTGGTGTTGGAGCGTGGGAAGTGCAGCACGCCCGTGTTCTGGCCGGCCCCGACCGACCAGAACCCCAGCCAGTTGTCGGAGGTGTTAGGCACGAACAGGCCGCACGGCCCGGTCTGGTTCAACGTGGAGATGTTCGCGGCCGGTAGTCCTGGCGGGAACTGGAACACCAGCGACCCGCCCGGGCCGGACACGGAGGACCCGAAGTTCCAGGTGCATTGGAAGTCGACCTTCTTACCGGTCAGCCGGTAACGGCCGATCTGCGACGACCCGGTGCCGAGGGTGAACGCCACCCCGGTGCCGGACTGCAATACCGGGGTCCACGTGTCCCACCCCGTCGGGTTCATCATGTCCGCCCACGCTGCCAAAACGGCGTCGTAGTAGACGAACTTCCCCGGCGAGATCAGCCACGCCACCTGCCCGCCGACCGGGGACGTGATCTTCCCGTCCCGGTCTGACGCTGACGCGAACCGGCCGACGAACATCGTCTCCGCGTTGCTGAACGCGGTCATCAGGTCGGCGGGGACTTGGTCTGTGGCCCCGGCCGCTGGGATCGGGACGCCCGTGATCGGGGTGTTCGGCATGCGTGCTCCTCAGCCTCAGTTGTCGGCGGCGAGCCCGGCGCGGATGAGACCGGCGCGGAGCGTGTTGATCAGGATGAGCAGGGACGGCAGGTCCGTCGCCGCAGGCGGCATGACGACACGACCCCGGCCGCGCAGCTGCACGCGGGCGGCGCCGTCGCCGAAGTCCAGCCACAGGCTGTCCACGCCGTCGGGGCCCTGGAACGGGCGCAGGACGCCGCTCCCGTCGAGCACGACCGGCGCCGGGTCGCCAGCGAACGGCAGCAGGTCCGTCACCTGTGTCTTCCCGGTGCGGGTCGTCCACGCGGTGGCCCTGGCTCCGAGCGGCCCGGACACCACCGAGGAGCCCTTGCTGTCGTCCGGGCCGTCGACGACGTTGCCGCCGAACCAGACCCTCACTGGATGAACCGTCCGTCGAACGAGGACGCGAAGTCCGGCTGGACGTAGGTGCCGGTGGCGGCGGACAGATACCAGAGGACCTCGACGTAGTCACCGGCGGCGACAGTAATCAGCTTCGCCGGAGTCGCGAAGGCACCGGGCGCCCCGGACGGCTTCGTCACAACGGACCCCTTCACCTTGACCCCGTTCACCGCGAGACACACCCCACCGGTGCCGGTGCCGTCGATGGCGACGACTCCCTGGAACTGCCAGGTCCCGCCGCGGTCTGCCGGGATGGTGTACCGGGACGGGTTCACCGTGTTGCTGTGCCCGCCGTGAGTGTCGATCAGCGCGGCGTCGAACAGGACCGGCGTCCACGTGTTCAACGCCACCCCCGTCTGCGGGGTGTTCTGGGTCGCGGAGAACACCGGCGGCGGGGAAGCCGCCGCGAGCATGGTCTCCACGTATGGCTGCGACCCCAACCACGACACGATCACCGAGTCGCCGACCTGCGGCTTGTACCACGGCGGGAACGGCAGACCAGGCACCGTGGCACCTAACGCGAGGACGTCGACCAGGGCGCCGTTGACAGCCTGGACGTACCCCGACGCGCGGGGGTGGTCGCTCACGACAGGTTTCCCCCGTACAGGTGCTGCCGACGCCGTCGGACGTACTTGACCACCGCGAGAGTGCTCCGCGTTTGGGCGGTCATCACCCCGGCCGCGTCAAGCGGGATCGTGATCGAGTCCTGCAAGTGCCGCTCGGCGATCCTGGTGTCGGGATGGATGACCTGCACCACGTCCCCCGGTTCCAGCGCCGGGTTCACCAGCGTCGAGTAGTTGATACTCCTGGCGGCGCCGGTGTTGTTCACCAGCATCGCCCGCGCGGCGTTGTTCGCCTGGTCCTTGTCCGCGAACAAGGCACTGTCGTAGAACCCGACGACCTTCCCGAACGGGCCACCCCAGAACGTCGGCGACGTCGGGTCGTCGTCGGTGACCAGGTTGGAAATGATCGTCGCGCCGCCAGCGGTCGTCGTGGACCCGCGGGCGACGATCCCGTTGAACACTTGATCCCGGGTCAGGTCGTGCCGCGCCCCGATCAGAACCCCGCCGAGGCCGCCGGTGACGGTGAACACGGGCGGGTCGTTCGGCGACGGCTGCGGCTGGATGATGAAGTCGCCGTAAGGGTCTGCGAACACCTCGCACCCCAAGCTCGACACCAGGTCGATGAGCGCCTGGGTCCGGGACTGCGGCCACGTCACCCTGGGCAGGGAGGCGTCGATCACGTCCGGGTCGACCCGGACCTCAGCCCACGGCACCACCTCCAGCAGCAGTGCCTTGATCTGCTCCACCGCGGACGCCGCCGGCGGCGACGTCCGCGGGAACGGGAACCTTGTCTCCTCGACCCGCTTGAACCGGTCGATCCCGGTCACCGCGATCCCCTTGAACACGCCATCGTCGAAGGTCACCGTCCGGATACCGAACGTCCCGACACAGATCAGCTCCGGGCCGTTGACTGTCACCGCGCCACGCCAAAGCCTGAGCTCGTTGCCATACGGCGCGAGGAGGTCACCAGGTGCGCCAGTCGGGATGTATGCCGGGTCGCCGATGGTGACAGCGGCGGTGCGGCGCGCCAGCTGGGTACGGTTCGCGGTGACGCTGCCGGCCGTGACCGGCAACCCCCGCGCGACCGTCTTGCCGTTGCGGACGATGTCTGCCCGCACGACCAACTGGTGCGAACGGGCGACGGTCGCATCGAACACCGCCGACCGGGGCTGCATCAGCGGCTCAAGTAGGTGCCGGTGCGGCTGGCGTACAACGGCCACGCCGCGGACGAGTCGGCGTACGTGTGACCCGGGACCGACACCCGGGAGCCGACCACGGACGGACGGGCGACCTGCGTCAACGGCAGCATCCACGTCCGCCACGTCTCGGTAGCCTTGTTCACCGGACGCTTCCGACCCACGGCGCCGACGGTGACGTACCGGTCCGCGGTGCCGTACCCGGGCATCTGGAGCAGGTAGGGGCCGGGGGAAGCCAGCAGCGCCGTCAACGCCGCCTCAGCTGCGGGGGACTGGGTGAGCACCTCGAGGGCGCCGCTCTCATATTGGCGCACGTCCTGCACGACGATCGGGTCGGCGCGGCCGATGACCCGCAGCACCCCCTCCGGTATCGGCGCGGTCCAGTCGGGGATTATCACGGTCTTCACGTTCACCGACAGGCTCGGGGTGGTCAGTGACTTGATCCATGTGGCGAACCCGAAGACAGGGTTGGCAACCGTGATCGCGGCGACTGCCGATGACGCCAGCAAGACTCCGGCAACGTCGTACGCGGTCGCGACGTAGGACTGGGCGACGCCGAACGGTGCTTCGTGGTCGGCGCCGCCCGCGACAGCGCCCGGGGCCACGGCCCGCGACAATCCGCGGACCACCCGCCCGGTCAGGCTTTCGGTGACGGTGACCGTGGACACGCCTGCGAACGACGCCGCCAACGGCGAACCAGCCGTGGCGAAGTCGACCGCGACCCGGACCGTCGTCAGATCCGGCAAGATGGTGACGGTGACAACGCCATCCGATGATGTGGGCACTATTGGTCAGCTCCTCATCGGATGGCGACGGACGAACCGGCGGCGGCGGTGAGTTGGGCTGCCCGGTCAGCGCGGGCGATCTCCCCGCGCATCGTCCCGATCAGCACACCGGACACGTCGTACAGGTGGAACGTGCCGCCGCCGCTCATCTCCTGCTCAGCGGTGCGGACCCGCTCCGGTTTCCCGGTGCCGTTGTACGCCGTCGTGAAACCCGGTTGCAGCCACCCGCCGGTGTCGAACTTCACCACACCACCGTCGGCGTACCCACCGGGCCGGTTGAACGCCGACGCGAGGGAGCCGTAGTTGCCGATGGCGTACCTCATCGACCCGGTGATGTTCGCGTCCGGGTCCCAAATGTTGTTGGCCAGCGACGAGTCCCGCCACCTTTGGAAGGTGGGGTCGATCATCTGCATGAGCCCCTTCGACGGGGTCCCCGCCTTGGCGTTGGAGTCCCACAGGTTGATCGCGTTCGGGTTCCCGCCGGACTCCTGCTGCATCCGCTGCAACGTGGTGTTCATCAGCGACGACGGCTGCCCGGTCCGGCCAAGCGCCGCCATCACGTTGTTCGCCCACTGCAACACGCCCGCGCTCGGGTTGTAAGCGACGTTCCCGGACCCGGACCCAGCCGCGACGGCGGCGACACTGCCGCCGGGGATCGCCCACCCGAGATACTTCGCGCCCCACTGCGACATGGGCATGTTGAAGTCGACCTGTCCGAGCTTGTCCCGGACCGGGAGGTCTGTTGACACGATCGAGTTCTGTCCGACGGCGAGGTCGACGTGACCAGCCGGGTTCCCCGTGGTGTAGAACAGCGCGGCACCAGCGGGTGGGTTCGTGTCGGAGTGTTTCTCCGGCGCGGCGTTCCACGCGTCGATCGCCCTAGGCAGCCCCAACCAGTTGACCTTGTGACCCCACGCCGCGTTCACGAACGCGAGGCACTTGTCGAGCCACCCGCTGGAGCCGACATGACCGAGGGCCCACTGCACGGCCGACGACGAGCCGGCCCCGTCGGACGCGGTCGACGACGCCCCGTTCTGGCTCATGGCGGCGAGGGCGTCCTTGACCTGCTGCGCGAGTGCCTCACCAGCTTGGGTGAGGACGGCGCCCGCAATCTGCGGGAACGGACCCGACCCGATCCCGGACACGATCGAGGCAACGATCTTCTTGATGGCGTCGAGCGGGTTCGACGTGGCCGCCGCGGCGATGGTCGCGACCGGGTTGGCCGTCTGGGTCGCCGCGACACCCAAGCCGGTCTTGATGGCGTCCCACACGCTGCCACCGTCCGCGTAGCCGCGAACCAGGCCACCGTCCGCGCGACCGAGGACGCCGCCGCGCAGACTCTCGAGGAGCTGGTCGCCGCCCTGCGCCCGTAGCGCGTTCGTCGCCTTGACGGGCAGGACGAACTCACCCGCGGTCAGCCAGGCCGGGATGTTGTCAGCCCGGTCGTGCGGTGAGTAGCCACCGACGGGACCGCCGGCGGCGTGGCGCGCCGCGCCGGTCGGGATACTCGCCAGACCGCCGTCGGCGAACTTGACCGTGTCGATCTTGATGCCGACATGCATGTTCTCGAACAGGGTGTTCAGCGGGGTGATGAAGTGGTCGTTGACGAACGTCAGGATCTCGTTCAGCGGCCCCTTGACCTTCTCGACGATGCCGTGCCAGATACCGGAGATGCCGTCGACAATGCCGGTCCACCAACTGGTGGCGTTCGCGCTGATCGTCGACCAGGTGCTGAACAGGAAGTTCCGGGTCGCGTCGCCGACCTCGATGACCTTGTTCCGGATGCCATCGTTTACGTCGATGATCTTCTGCCGGATGCCGTCGTTGACCTCGAAGATCTTGTTCCGGATCGCGTCGTTGACGTCGATGATCTTCTGCCGCATCGCGTCGTTGACCTCGTAGACCTTCGCGCGGTTCGCGTCGCCGACCTCAATGACCTTGGCGCGGATCGCGTCGTTGACCTCGATGACCTTGTCGCGGATCTTGTCGTTGTTCTCGCCAACGATGCGGAGAATGTCGTGCCAGACCTCGATCATCTTGTTACGGATAGCGTCGTTGTTCTCGCCGAGGATCGTGAAAGTCCGCCGGCCTAGCTCGGCGAAACCCTCCCGCCAGCCCTTGCGGAACTCCCCAGCGATGGCGCCCAGCCTGTTGAACGCCTCCGTCGCCTGGGGTCCCCAGGTATCTGTGAGGCGCGTGACCACCAGGCGGCCGATCTCGGCGAAGCCCTCCCGCCAGCCCTTGGCGAACTGCCCAAAGATCTGGTTCAGGTTGTCGAACGCCTCTTTCGCCATCGGCACCATCTGGTTGCCGAGCGTGATCATCAGCGCCGACACGGCGCCCCTCATATCGGCGATCTTCCCGTTCAGGGTCTGCTGCTGCTCACCGAAGCCCTTGACCGCACCACTCGCGTCATTCGTCGCGGCGGTGACGGTCTTGATGTTGTCAGTGGCGAACTTCGATTGGTCCCCGGTCAGCATGAGCGCGACCGTGGTGGCCTCCTGGCCACCGACCATGCCCGACAGGGCGCCGGTGTACGTCTTGACCGTGTCACCACCGGTCTTCAGCGCATTCGAGAAGCCCTTAGACGCGTTCTCCTGGGCCGCCCACTGCTTGAGCAGGTTCCCGTTCGCAGTGTCCATGTATTTGACACCGACGGTCCAGTCGTGCATCTGGATCTTGCCGTCGCGGTAGTCCTGCGCCAGCTTCCGCGCCTTCGGCGACAGGGCGTCGAACATCTTCTGCGCGTCCTGCGCGGCCAGATTCGACTGGTTCCACACGCTTTTCAGCTGGGTACCCGCCGGGCCCATGCGGTCCATGATCGTGACCGACAGCTTCTCGAGGGTCCCCTGCAACCCGTCCTTAGACAAGTTCGCGGACACGTCGTGGGACTGGATGCCGAAGTCGGCCATCCGCTTGGACATCGCCAGCGTCGGGTTCGACAGGTTCCGTAGGGCGCCGTTGAGGTTCTGCGCGGACTGCTCCGCGGACATGCCGTGCGCGGTCATCGTCGCCAGATCGGCGGCGAGCTCAGGGAACGACATGTGCAGCGCGGCTGCGCGGGGCATCACCGCATGCATCGCACCGGAGAGGTCTTGGAAGTTGGTCTTGCCCACAGACACAGCGGAGATCAGGGTCGACGTGACGTGAGTCGCATCTCCGGCGGAAGCGCCGAAGTCCCGCATAATAGTCGAAACCGCGTTAGCGACGGTGCCGAGATCCGCGTTCTCGGTCTTCGCGCCCTGCGCGGACGCCTTGAGGACGTTGAGCGCCTCTGCCCCGTGGTAGCCAGCGGACTCCACGACGTACATGCCCTTGGCGAGATCGGTGGCGGAGATCCCGACCTGGCCGGCCATCTGGAGGATTCCGTCCCCAACTAGTTTTAGGTTGCCCTTCGACTCACCCGCGGAGGTCATCAACCGGGTCATGGCGGCCTCGAAGTCGCCGGCCATCTTGACCGACTCGACGGCCACTCCTGCGGCGGCACCGGCCACCCCGAGTACGAGGCCGCCGATCATGCCATGCGCGCCCTCCGCGGAGGCCCCAACCTTCTCGAAAGTCCGCGACGCGTTGTCGACCGCGATCAGGTCCCAGACGAGGGAGAGGGAGTTCGCCATCAGAACCCCCGTCCGTTGACGCCGATGGCGACCATCTCCAGCACCGCCAACATCTCGGCCCGCGCCGCAGGCGTGTCCTTCTCCGCGGTCTTGTCGAACCAGCCCTTGGCCGGAGCGTAGGACTGCGTCACCCAAATACCACTACCGAACACGGGGTGCCGCCAGGTGCCCGAGTTGGTCCGCGTGTACTTGGCCCGGATGCTGACCCCGGCGGTGGCGCCAGTCGTGCGGACCGACACCGTGATCGGCTGGCCCGCGACCCGAGCAGCCAGACCGCCACGCTTCGGCAGGTCCGCGGCCGCGGCGACCTTCAAGTCGTCGACAACCGGCTTCCCCGCCGCCTTCAACGCGCGGACCATTTGCAGCTTGATCCCACCCGCGCCAGCAGCTTTCAACCGCGCCGACAGCGCGGCTAGCTCGACGGACCCGTCAACAATCACGCCGTGCCCACCTGCTTCCGGATTCGTTGGAGGAGTGGGTCCGCGACAGAACCCGGTTCGGAATGGACGTGGTCGTGGAACGCCGCCAGCGCCGCTTCCACGTCCAGCGGTTCATAGTTCTCGGCGCCGTTCGTCGCAGCCGCTGCCAGCAACGCCTGCCGGTCGCCGAGGACAACCCGCTCGGCCCGCTCCAACATCAGGACGTATGCGATGTCGCACACGTCCCGCAGGCTCAGGCCGAGATCAGTCCAGACCGCCGTGCTGCCAGGACCACGTCCGGTCGCACCGGAGTCTGCTCGGGCAGTGACGTAACCGAAGCGACGGGCTGCGACGGTGACTTCGACTCGGTGTTCGTCAGCCCATCCGAAGATTCGGAGGGCTGCCCAGTAGGGCGGTCCGCGAGTGCCTCGAACACGGCGTTGACCACGACCAGCAGGTCGTCCTCTTCCTCGATGTCGGACGCCATCTTGACGAACCGGGGCCACTCGTCCTTGCGGAGCGCACCCTGGAGCAGGTCCAGCATCGCCGCGAGCTGGTCCATCTGCGATGCGTCGCTCGAGTCGCGGGTAGCACGGGCGAACGACATCGTCACGAACGGCGGAACCTTCGACCGTAACTGGAACGTCTCGCCGTTCAGCTCAACCGAGGCCATCAGGCCCTGCCAATGCCGGCGGTCCAGAGCCGCGACGCCTGGTTGTACGTGGGCGACACTTCACCGTTACCGGTCCAGGGCAGCGTCGTCGTCGCGGGGACCTTGACGAACCCCATTTTGATGGTGCCGGAGTTGAGGATCTGGAACGCGACCCAACGGACCGTGTTGTCCTGGCTCTCCCAGCCGAGCATGCACCGGATCTCAGTCCCGAGCGCGGGCGGGTCGACCTGGGTCAGGGTCGTCGCACCGGTGCCGGTGACGGTGGTGACGGCCCCGTTCAGGGTCTTCGCCAGGTTCGAGGCGGTGAACCCTTTCAACATGAACGAGACGTGGGTCTGTCGGTCGGTGGACCGGTACGCCAACGGCTCCAGGCGTTCCGCAGCCACGATCGGGGACGCGGTGAGCGCGAGGGTCATGTCTGACCCGGACTCGGTCATGCCGAGGGTCACCCACGGGCCGGCGGTGGCCCACGTGTCGGTGAACACGCCACCGGCGACAGTGTTCGCGGGGAGCGCGGTGCCGATCGGGGCGTAATAGAGCACGCCCGGGTCGGCCAGGTAGTTCGGAACTGGGAGTGTGGGATTAGCCATGACGGCGGCCTTTCAGGGCGTGAAGAAACCCCCTGCCCGGGCGGGTCAGAGGGTTGACGGGGGGTGGGTGGTTGCTACTTCTTCTTCTTCGGGTCGCCGTCGACGGTCTGCCCCGTCGGGGCCTCGACATACGCCGCCAAGGCGGGGTCCTGCGCCGGCTCGCCCGCAGCGCGGACCAGGCCCTGCTTGTCCAGGTGGTACTTCTCGACGTGCTGCACGGGCACCTCATGTCCGGACGCGAACGCCAGGACACCGTCGAGGAAGATCGGACCGTTCGCGGTCCACTTCCCCCACTGCGCGTTCTCCGCGTCGACGACCTCCTGCTCGGCAGCGGTCAGGGTCGAGGGGGTATTAGTTTCAGCCATGACGTATCTCTCCTACAAGGTGGTGGTGGCGTATCGGAGCGTGTGAACTAGCGCGGTGGCGGTGCCGCCCGCGTTACTGATCGAGTGGACCTCGACGTGGGTCTCAGCCGTCCCGTTCGGGGACAGCGTCTTGCCGAGGGTGTGGTCCGAGCGGATCACCCGATCCAAGGCGTCAGCGATGACGAACGCCTCCCCCTGTGCTATCGCGGGGTCGGAATCCCCGACCTGGGCGACGATCTCGGAGCGGACTTCACCGGCCTCGTCCCACTGGAACCCGTCTGGGGACTGGATCAGCTGGTACGAGCCGCCGTGGTCGTCAGTGACGTACCCGACCGTCACATACCGTTCCGGCTGCTCCCCCGTTTCCGGTGGGCCCGAGTAGACGGACACGCCGGTCATGCCGGGCAGGGTGGGGATCGTCGCGACCAGCCACGCTTTCACCTGCGGCCACTGAGCGGCCACGTCACGCCACCCCAGGCGGCGCGAGGTACGGCAGCAGCAGCTCCATCACCTCGGGGGCGAGGAACCCGACGTCCCCGCTGTACGACGGAGGCGGAGCGTCGCCACCACCGCCGGCCATCGGCATCGACCCGCGTTCCGCCTCCCACATGTCAGCGACCTGCATGAGGATGGCCCGGTTCACCGGCGCCGGGACGACGGTCCGGCCTGCGGTGTAGGTGATCGTGAACACCGAACCGGAACCGTAGAACGGCATAGACCCGCCCACCTGGAGCCGGCGCAGGACACCCGTCTCCGAGTTGGCCTGCCACGCCGCTGTGTCGTCGATCGGGGCGGCGCCCAGCCACGGCTGGATCATCACCGACTGAACTGACTGCACCGGCGTGCGGGCCAGCACAATCCTCGAGCCGTGGTTGTCGACGACCTCCGTATAGGACGTCGGCGTGACAGGGCCGATGATGTCCGCGACCGCAGCGACCGCGTCGTCGAGGAAACCGCCGAGCTTCACGTCGTCCGTGCCCGACTTGATCCGTAGATAAGCCTTGGTGTCCTCGATGCCGACGAGCGGACCTGCTGGCATCGCGTGTCCTTCCGCAGGAGGTCCCAGACCGTCCCCGCATCAATGGCGGGGACGGTCCGGAATGGGGCTACTTCTTGGTGTCGGACACCCGCGGCGCGGCGGCGTTCTGCAGCTTCCGCTGCTCCACCGCCGACTCCGGCACCGACAGATCCGACTTGCGCTCGAGGCCGTACTTGTCCTCGTGCTCGACGGACAGCAGGACACCGTCTCGTTCCGGCTCCGGGTCAGCCGTCGCCAGGTGGTGCAGCCGGTGCGCCTCCGCAATCGGGTCCTCGACCCGGTTGTCGGACACGAGCTGGCCTTCGTCATCAATGCTCTTGGCGTGAGTCGCCATGTCATGCTCCTATCTCGATGTAGGTCAGAACGCCGGAGGAGTGAGACCCGGGCCGTTCATCGTCGCGATGCTGGAACCCAGCCGGTTCAGGATCAGCCCGGCGTAGTTGTACAGCCGGAACAGCACGCCCAACGACTCGGCGTAGGGCGCGGTGAACGCTTCCGCCCGCGGGGTGGACTCGAACAGCCACAGGTCCGAGGTCCGCATGAGGAAGACCTCGTCCTGGGTGTTGCCGGGGGCGACGCCGAGGTTGGTCGGGATGTTGGGATCAATCACGACCGGCAGGCCGAGGAACCGGCCCGCGGAGCCCTGCACGCTGACCATGTCGTTGGTCGCGATGGGGTTGAACGCCACGTCGGCGGGAACGACCAGCGGCCGGCCCTGAGAGTCGACCTGCGCCATCAGCCAGTACCAACGCCGCGGGTGCATCAGCCACACCTCCGGCGGGGCGAACCGGTTCGTCACGAACGACGCCAACATGCCGTTCGCCTTGGAGTAGAACGTCGCCGCCGTGGGGGTCGCCGCGAGGGTCGACTGGTTCGCGGCCAGCACGGTGGCGTTCGTCAGCCCGTTGAGAACCGAGTTGTTGTTCGCACCCGTGCCCGCGCCGAGGAGCACCTGCACACCGAAGTAGGCGTTGTACGCGGCGGCCAGGTCAGCGGAGATGACCTCGTCGAACGGGATCGCCGACTGGTCGAGCAGCTGCTGCGACACGACCTCCTTGCCCAGGATCGTGGTGAACCCGGTCGAGACGTAGCTGGTGGTGATGTCCGTCGCCGCGACCGTCGAGTTCTGCGTGGTCTGGAGGGCCACCGACGTGCCGCCGGTGATCTTCGGGATGGAGATCGAGGACGTCCCGTCGGGCACTGGAGCCTTCTTGAACAGGTCGGCGGTGATGCGCCCGGGCCGCAGGAGGTTGATCCACTCGTTCACGAGCCAGGTCGGAGGCGCGAACTCACCACCGGAGCCGCCGGTGGTGTTCGTGTTGCCCAGGGCACGCTGCTCGTCGACAGCCATCCTGCCGGAGCGCACGAGCCGCTCCGTGGCGTCACGGGCCTGGTCCGGTCGGACAGCGCGCAGGCCGAGGTCGCGGAAGTAGGACTGGCCGTTGAGGTTGCCCTTGACGTACACGGGCGGGTCGGTGACCTTCGTGCTACTGGTCACGCCGCCCTCGCCGGCTGCGGCGCGGGCCTGCGCGGCGCGGGCCTCAGCGGCCTCGGACGCGTCGATCTCGAGGAGCCGGTTGTCGGCCTCCCGGAGCTCGCCGAGGAGCTTGTCGAAGCTCGACGTCTCCTCGGGGCTGAAGTTCTTGTCGTCGCGGGTTTCGGCACCGGCCACGAGCGCGTCAAGCTGCTCTTTGATGGCCTTCCGCCGCTCCCGCATGTTCTCGGATAGGGACATGACGAAGCACCTCTTTCAGAGGTTGGGTCAATCGGATGGGTTGGCCGCGGTCAGATGGTTTCGCCGGGAGCCGTACTAATAGGCGTGCCGGGGGTCCGGGCTGGGTGCGGTACTGCAAACCCGCGTCGCGACACGGGTGGCTTGTGGTGGGTCAGGCGCTGCGCGGCGCGTCGGCGGCGGCGAGGATTCGCCTGGCCATGTCCGGGTGCAGCCCCCGCGCCGGGGTGGTGTCGGCAGCAGCCGCGTCGGACGCGGCCACCGGGACATACGTCGTCTGCCGGCGCACGGGAACCGGGTCACCGGTCAGCGTCGCTACTCCGCTGGCGAGGGTGTATGTCTGCTGGAAGGTGTCGCTGTCCGTCTCGGAAGACACGAGGAACCAGACGCTGGTGTCGTCGAAGTCCTCGACATAGGTCCACACGTCCTTTGCGCCGTGCGCCTCGATGACAGCCTCACCGAGTGCGTCGCGGGTGTCGTTGGCGGTGGGACCGGAACGCTGGGCGATCTGGTCGACCACTTGCCGCAGCTTCGCCAGATTCGCCGCCGACAGCATGCGCCCCGCTCGCATCTCCTTCGCGGTCTGCTCGACGAACACGCGACGCGCCTCTTCCAAGTCGCGGGCGCGGACACTGACCGACGTCGTCGGGTTCGCCGGATACGTCACCACGGACACGTCGCCGCCAGCGAGGGACACCTCGTTCAGGGTCCGCATCGTCTTCTCCGGGTTCGTGTAGTCCCACGCGTCACCGCCGGGAGCCACACGGAACGCGAACGACATCTCGTCCAGGTCGCCGCGGCGCATCTTCGGCAGGAGCCGCTGCACGTCCGGGTCCGCCGGGTCCAACATGGCCCGAACGTGCAGGCCCGGGGAGCCTTCGTCTGCATTCAGGTCGAGCGTGCCGGACTTCGTCCGCGCCAGCGGTTGGCCGGCGTGGTCAACCAACAGGCGCACGTCCGGCTTAGTGGTCAGGGTGCGGTTGAACGCGCGGGAGTCGACCTGCTCCCAGAACGGGCCCATGTCATACGGCCTGTCGAACGTCGCCGCGTAGCCCTCGAGGATCGGTGCGCCTGTGGTGGCGTCGTCGCGCATCTCGAACGACGCCGCGACCGTGCGCGTCTCAAAAGTGTCGAACGCCATTGTCAGGCTCCTGTCGGGTTCTCGGTAGCAGGCACCGGGGCCTCCGGTCCCACCGGGTTGTGCAGCGCTGGCTGGCCGACTGGCCGGCCCAACGGTCCCACCGTCAAAGGCACCATGTCGGCCTCCTTCTTCTGCGCGTCCGTCATCGGGTCCAACCCGTCCCTGGACCGGAGTTCGGAGGGGGCGATGATCTTGCCGGCGAGCCGTTGCAGGTCGACCTTGGCTTGGGTCTCCGCGTCCAGGCGGATCAGCCGGTGCGCGTTGAACTGGACGTACTGGGTGCCCGGCAGCAGCCGGAACACCGCGTCCTCGATCCGGCGCAGCCAGTGCGCGAGCGAGTAGGTGACGAACTCCAGACCCCTTTGTTCCGTGTTCGTGTACGTCTGCGACCCACCGGACGGGCCGTCGATCATCCCCGCGGGGACGCCGAAGTAGCGACAGATCTGCGCCACCGACGCCTGCTGGGTTGCGAGGAACTGGGATTCGTCCGGGCGAACCTGGATCTGCGTGTACTTCAGGCCGAGGCCGAGGACGAGCGGGTCCCGGCCCCGGAACGTCGCCATCACCCGGTCCTTGATAGTCCGGGCCTGCTCCTGGTTGACCTGCTGGTCCGACTCGAGGACCGCCTTCGGGATGCCGTCGCCGTCGAAGAACCCGGACGCGAACCGCCGCGAGCTCAAGTCCAGGCCGAGGATCGCGGCCGCGTAGGAGATCGGGGACAGCCCGACAACCGACCCAGGCAGGGTCAGACCACGAACGTGCCACATGTCCTGCAACGGGATTGTCTTGTCGACCCCGCTGCCGTTCTTCAGCTTGTACGTCAGCGTCCCGCCCGTCTCGACCTTCAACGTCACCCGGTCCGGGTCGAGCAGGTGAACCCCGGTCGCGAGAAGCTGACCGTCCCGTTGGACCAGGCCGTAAGCGTTGCCCCGCATCAGCAGCGACACCATCAGCATGTGCAGCCACTCCGACTGCGTCATGTCCCCGTCCGGTGTCGTGATCAGCTTCGGGTCGGCGATCCGCTTCGGCACCGCCGTCGGGTCCGCGTTCCGCCGGAACGTCTCCATCGGCAGCGACGACACTGATCCCGCCAGCAGCGACACGCACGCCCACACGGTCGGGATCGTCAGCGCAGTGTCAGGCTTCGACGACACGCTGACGAGGCCGGACGCGTCCGCGCCGGGAAACGGCGAGATCGGCGGCTCAGGGAAGATTGCGCGGACCTCCCGCTCACGCCCGACGAAGAGACCCATGCAACCCGGCCTTCCGGTTAGGACGTGATTCGGTCGAGGACCAACAGCACGCCGGCCACGACCAGCGCGGCAGGAATAGAAAGCAGAGCGACACCCGCGACGATGCAGACAAACGCCGCGACGCCCTCGAGGTCACGCAAGTGATGACGAAGTTTCACCAGACCGAGTCCGCCAGGTTCCCGCCGTAGGTTCGGTGCCCCCAGCAGGCCAGCGTCACCGCGACCAGGGGCGTGATGTCAGACAGGGGTTTGCGCAGGTCCCACGCGAACGCGCCAGCCAGTGTCCGCAGCTGCGCGTCCCGGACCGCGACGTCCAGCTCCGGCTGCCCAAGATGACGAACGTCCTGGTTCTGCACCGCGTCGTAGATCCACCCGCACGCCTGCGCGTAGTCCCGCGCCGAAACCGTGTGGACCCGCACCCCAGCCTGTTTCAAGTCGTCCACGAGCGAGCCGGCCGGGGAACCGGGGTCTATCACGACAGACCCGCCGTTTCTCGCCGTGACCTCAGCCAGATGCGGCACAATCCAGTCCGTTCCCGAGCCGTTCTGGACGTTCTCGAGGTGAATAACACCGTCTTCACGGGCACCTGAGGCACCCACGGCGGAAGTGCGCCGGTCCTCCGCGACAGCGGCGGCGAACACCGGTGGACCGTCGATGCTCGACGCGCGGTCCGCGCAGCCCTCCCAGGTGCCCTCAGGGAACACACCGCCCAGCACCGGCACCGGGTCGAACACGCCCAGACGCTCCCGAGCCAACCCGGCCAAATTCCCCGAGAAGATGCCCCGCTCGATCGCCAGATAGTCAGCCGAGACCCGCGTCCCCAAACCCGGGTTCGCCATCGCCAGCAGCCCCAGGTCCGACGCGTCCGCCGACGGCGCCCCCACCTCCGGCTGAGGCACCGACCACTCCATGTAAGCCAACGTCGGCGACCCCGCCACACCCCGCTTGCGAATGCCCGCCAGAACGACGCTGTGCTCCTTGCCGGCGGAAGACGTGTACCAGACCTGCGGGTTCGGCGCCGTCGTCATCGTCGGTGCCAGCGCCTCCATCTCGGCGTCAGTCAAGTCGTAAGCCTCGTCGAAGATCAGCAGGTCAGTGCCCGACAGACCACGACCGGCGTTCGGTCCACGGGCGATAAAGGACAGCTTGTTGCCGTTGCGCAGCTCGATCGACTTGTCCACCGGCGAGTTCAGGACCCGCTTCACCCGCCGCGACAAGTCCGGGGCGCCGTCGATGACCTGCCGCACCCGCTTGAACGCGTCCGTCGCCGTCCGGAACTGCTGCGCCGTGTGAACGATGCTTCTCTCGCTCAACAGGAACAGGCCACCGATCTCCCGCGCCTCCAGGATCGAGCCCTTCCCGTTCTGGCGTGGCACCACGATCCCCACCTCACCAGCCGCCCACCGCCCGTCCGAACGCTCGCCCATCGCCGTCCGCAACGCGAGCCGCTGCCACGGATCCAGCACCAGGCCGTTCTCACCGCAGAAGTCCGCGATCTCATCCCCCGACGAACCCACCGCAGGCGGGAAAGTCCAGACGCGTGGGGTCTCAGAACCCCGCGGCAGTACGACGGGCGGCGCGTCGAGCAGAGAAGTCGTCAACGGAATCCTCTGCTCGGGGGGTGCGGTCACGCAGGGCCTGCAGCGTCGACCGGAGTTCTTTCACCATTGCCGGCGCCGCCATCAGCGACCGGCCGGAGTCAATGGCCGCGGCCAACGCCAGCGCCGACTGACCTTCAGGGGTGCCGACCGTCCCCAGCGCCTCGAGCTCGGCCAACGTCGCCGTCCGGCAGGACGCCGGCGGTCGCTTCTTGGCTGGTGGCACCCTGGCCCCCCATCGGTCGTAAAAAAAAGAGCGACTGCGGGGTCGTTGATGGCGCTTTTGTCCAAAAATGAGATTGAGCGGATGGCAGTGGCAGTGATGAACAACCGCGACTTCATCTGCTCGCGGTCGGCAAGCGGGGCGGCGATCGACATCTGCTCGTCAGCCGGCGGATGGTCAGCCGACGGATGGTTCGGCAGCGGGGCGGCGGGTGGTCAGCTCAGCGGATGGTCACTCACCACTGCCTTGACCGGATGCGGGTCAGGAGGGTCATGCCTGGGGTGGTCCCGCGGGTGAGGTTCCCCCGTGTGGCACCCTCACTGCGATTGCAGCGGGCGTGTGCTGGTCCGCGGTAGGTGTCGCGGGTGGGGCCGTGTGCCAGGTCCCACGGTGTGCCCGGCTGTATCCACCGGGTGGGCATGAGGCATATGGGTTCGGCGCACCGTGCCTTGCCTGCTGCTACTGATGGGGCGTACAGCTGCCGCAGGCGCGGGTGGTTGCCGCCGTACCCCTTCTCTGCAGTGGTGAGGGTGGCACCGCGTGGCACTGTCGTCGCTCCCTGTTAGCTGGCCACTGCGCCGACGGTGACTGAGGTGGCGGCAGAGTAGGCGAGCAGGACAGTGCCGTTGGCCATAGTGCTTGCGGGTGGCAGGATCTCGGTATCCCCTACGGCACACGTGTAGGCCACGGAGTGGGTGAATCCCTGGGAGCACACGTTCTGCCCGGCCAGTGTGACTGTGACAGGGCCCGCTGAGCCGTTGCGGATGGTGATAACGGGCCTAGTGGCTGTGCCGATGGCGATGGTGTCGCCGCCTGCTGAGGCCGCCGTGTAGGTGACAACGTTGCCGGTGCCGGTCTGCGCGTTGATGGTCGCCATGTCGGGGTCCTATCGTCGTTTCCTGCGGTGGCTTCGCCCAGTGGCGAGGTTGAGCCGTGACGCCGCCTTCTGGACTGCGCTTCTGGGCCGCGTCCTGGCGTTAGCGAGGTTGAGCCGCGAGGCTGCTTTCTGAGCAGCGGTTCTGGGTCGTGCTTTGGCGACAGCCCGGGCCAGTGCAAAGTTGGCCTTGGAGGCCGCGCGTTGCAGGCTGGTGCGAGGCTTTGTCCTGGCGATAGCGCGGGCCAGTGCGAGGTTCGCTTTGGACGTTGCGTGCTGCCGCGCAGTGCGTGGCCGTGTTCTCGCGACGGCTCGAGCCTTGGCGAGGTTCGCGCGGGCTGCGGCAAGTTGCCGGCCGGTCCTGGGTCGTGTTCTCGCGACAGCCCGGGCCTTGGCGAGGTTCGCGCGGGCTGCGGCAAGTTGCCGAGCGGTGTGTGGCCGGGTTCTGGCGACACCGCGGGCTTTGGCGATGTTCGCTCGAGCTGCAGCGAGCTGTCGAGCGGTGCGGGGTCGTGTTCTGCCGGCGGCGCGAGCTTTGGCGAGGTTCGCCAGCCCGGCGGCATGCTGTTTCGCTGTGCGCCGACGGCCGTGAAGGGCGGCGCGGGCGTGGGCGAGGTTTCGTCGCGCCGCTGCGGAGCGGGCCGCTGTGGCCCTGTAGGCGGCGTGCCTGCGATGGGTGGGCCACACCACGACTAGCCCAGCCACCTCTCGAGCAGCGCGTGCGCCTGGTCCACATCCAGCTCAGGTCGGGCGTACCCGGGCGCGAACGAGGCCGTCTCGAACGCGGCGAGCTGGACTGCGGAGTGTGTCCATGGCTCGTCGGGTATGGGCGTGTCGTGTAGCAGCGCGGTCTGGTAGGCGCCGTGGGTGCGCAGCAGCTGGTAGGCGTAGTCGCTCACCCGGTCGCGGACGATCTCGGCGATGACCTCACCGTGCCCGACGTCGGACAGCGGTCGGGCGAGGTCGTGGACGAGGCCGACGAAGCCAAGCTCGTCGCTGACGCGCAGGCCTAGGGCGCCGACGCGCAGGGCGTGGGTCAGGCCCGAGATGTGGTCCCGGCCGAGGTTGGGATCACGATACGAGGCTGACAGCCGCAAGAGCCGGACGACCTCAGCGAGGCGGCTCATGCGATGGAACGGAAGTACCGCTGGTGAGTCCGCCGCACGTCGGCCAGCGTGCCAGCGCCTAGGACCACGATCTCCAGGTCTGTGTTGTCCGCGTGCTTGCGCTCGAGCACGAATCGTTCGTGCAGGGCCTCACGGCCGTCCGCGAAGGCCTGGAGCAGCAGCAGGTCACCCTTCGGCTTGTCGTACACGATCAGCCAGTGGGTCACCGGTGTAGCGCCCGCACGTTGGCGCGGTCGATGGCGTCCGGGCCGGGCGGAAGGTGGTTGTAGTCGAAGACGGGCTGCATGATCGAGTTGCGGTCGCTCGTGTTGTGACCCAGACCGAGGCAGTGGCCGGTCTCGTGTTCCAGGACGGAGCGCTTCAGCGACGCGGACAACGAGCCGAGGACCTGCGCAGTGCACGACCCGTCTGAGTATCTGAAGGCGCACCCGATGAACCGCGAGCTGCTACCGCAGCCTGTCTGGGAAACCTGTTGGACGGTGATGCACCGGAATCCGCTGCAGGCCTGAGCGACGAGGGTGACGTTGGTGTCCGTCGACCATGCCGCGTTGCTGGTGCCGATGGGCAGGTTGCCGGCGCGGGAGGCGTCGACCCGGAACACGGTCGTGGAGCGCGGGGGCGCGGGCGTCGGCTTCGTCGGCGGTGCGGGCCTCTTGCGGTGCGTGACGGTGCGTGTCTGGACGATGGTCTGGACGGTGGTGTTGCTGTTGCTGCTGCTGTTGCTCTGAGACACGGTGTTGTTCTGCGTGCTGGAGCTGCTGGAGCTACTGCTGCTGGAGCTGGAACTGGAGCTGCTGCTGGAGCTACCCGAAGCCTGCATGGTAGTGCTGGCCTGTGTGGGCGCAGGGAAGATGAGGGCTAGAAGAATGGCGGCGAAGAAGGCGAGGGTGACGCGGAAGCGGATCATTGGAGGTTCCTTCCCTCAGGCGTGAGAGTTCGGCGAGGCGGGTTCGTGGTGAGGTACTCAGGCCGTCCGGTGCCGTTGTGGACCGTGTTCACACCGGACGGGACGATGCCGCCGTTGTCGAACATGGGCTCCTTGGCCTGAGGCGTCGTCTCGTCCCAGGCGCCGATCTCCTCAGCGGTGGCGAGGAGGAGGTCGCGGGCCCCGCGCTGCGCGTCGGCGCGGCGGGTGTAGCCCTCGGACGCGGCGATGGTCTCGCCGTTGGCGGCGAGCACCCGATAGCGCCATTGTCCGGCGGCGTCGCGGTAGACCTCGATGCGGGGCTTGCTCATGGAGCCTCCGTTTGGGGGTGCGATGTCAGCCGTGGTCAGCATGACGCACCTCCGGGGGATAGCAAGAGCCCCCGCCGTTGGGCATGGGGGCTCGCAATCCAGGACCATACCCTGTGGATAACTCCGGGCGCAAGTCATCCGGCACGGCGCGCCGTGTGCAGCTGCTTGGCCAGCCACGGCCACCGCGGGTAACGCCAGGCTGGGTTGGTGCCGACCCACGTGTCGACCTCCCGGGCGAACGGCTGGCACATGCCGTCGGGGTTCTCGCAGACGACGAGGAACTCGGCCAGGTTGGGGTGCTCGTTGGTGCCGATGTCGCGGATGCGGACGCGCATGGTCAGTTCGCCGGCGAGGCGTTTGGATGTTTGGCCCATGCAGAACGGGCAGACGGCGTTGAGTCGTTGCCCGTCGAAGACTTCACCGAGTGCCATCAGGATCTCGTCGTGGATGAGGTCGGCTTTCTCGGTGATCGCCTCGAGCATGTCCTCGTCGTCTGCGCACGCCTGGGGCAGGAACTCGATGATCCGTTTCAGGTAGGGCCGTGGGCTCATCGCTGTGGAGATGGGCGGGGGTAGCGGTTGCTGGCCGGTGGTTTGCATGACGTGGTTGGCGAGGGTGTGGGCGTCGGTGAGGAGTTTGGTCATGAGGTCGAGGATGTCGATGTGCAGGGGTGCGATGGATTTGCCGGGGGCTCGGTCGTCGGCGTTGGCGATGTCGTCGCGTCGTTGCTGGTTCATCCGTTCCCGGCCTCTGTCGCCGAGGTGGGTGCCTGGGATGGTCGGTCGGGGGGTGCCTTTGATGCGTGACGTGATGAGGTCGGGCCAGCGGTCGATGATCTTCTGCAACGTGGCGAGGGTGTGCTCGAGACTCACGAGGTCTTTGTCCTCCTCTTTCTGGTCGGGTGGTTCCTCGCTGCGGGTGGTGCCTGGGGAATCACCCGCGGTGGTTCCGGTGCCCGTAGGGAGAGGGCACCGGGAACCACCGCTCGGGGACACCTGGAAAGGAACCACTTGGGAACCACCGGGGAATCACCGTGACCTCTGTCAACGGGCATCACGACTCCTCCTCGAAGGGGCGGTCGAGGTAGTGGTGGGACGCCCGGTTGGGTCCCGGCTCGGTCCTGACGAAGCCCTCGAGGATGAGGGCGTTGACGGCGTCCGCGATCGACTGGTCTTTACCACGGACAGCCAGTTTGATCTCGTTGAGTGATGCGCCGGGTTGGGCGTTGAGGAGCCCGGAGACGCGCTTCATGAGGGTGGTGGGTCGGAAGTGCCCGTCCTCTCCGGTGTCTTGTCCGGGGGTGTCGAGCCAGCCGTAGAGGGCTCCGGCGGGGTCGGTGGCGTCGAGGTGCAGGTCGGCTGCGGTGACGCCGTTGGGGCCGACGTCGCCGTGCTTGTCCTTGTCGATGACGAGCTTGGCGTGGCCCTTCACGCCCTTGCCGAACGACTTGATCGTGAGCATCTTGTAGGCGACGCCGGTGATGCCGGCGAGCTTGTGCTGGCCGCCGATGGCGAACCGGCCGCGCTGGTCGCTGTTCTTGACGACGTGGTCGACCTGGAGGACGGCGGGCCCGAGGTCGGCGATGCGGCGGGGGACGAGGGCGAGCCACCGGGCGACGTCCTCGTTATCCATGAGGGACAGGCCGTGCATGGTCATCGCCTCGGTGATGCCGTCGATAACGGCGACGGTGGTGCCGGCGACGGCGCGGTCGAGGTGGGTGGTGGCGGCCAGGTCGAGGGCGACGTCGGGTCGGACGTAGCGGAAGTGCTGGCGGATCTGGTCGGGTTTGACGCCGAGGGCGAGGAGGCGGGCGACCGCGGACTGGGCGCGGTCCTCGAAGTCGAGGTAGGCCACGGGGCGCTCTTCGGCGAGCTCCTGGGCGCAGGCGATGAGGGCGTACCAGGACTTGCCTGAGCCGGGCTCTCCGGAGACGGAGTGGACGGCTGCGGGGTAGAGCAGGGCTTTGCCGTCGCGGCGTCTGCAGACGGTGGCGACGGGGCCTTGGTGGTTGCCGGTGAGGATGTCCTCGAGGTCGACGGGTGCCCAGCTGGACGCGGGGCCGTCTCCGTCGACGCCGGGGACGCCGCGGGGGATCTCCTCGAGGTAGGTGAGGGCGGCCTGATGGAGGGTGTGCTCGTCGTCGGCGGTCTTGTAGGCGAGGGCTTCGATGGCTTTGCCGGCGGCGATGAGGCGGCGGCGGGTGGCCAGGGCGGCGAGGGTGTGGGCGTGGTAGCCGGCGTTGCCGGGGGTGATGGCGTGGGTGGCGAGCTCGTGCAGGTAGGGCTGGCCGCCGACTCGGTTGAGGCTGCCGAGCTCGCGTAGGCGGGTGGTGACGGAGCCGATGTCGACGGGGTCGCCGCGGGCGTAGAGGTGGGTGATGGCGTGCAGGATCAGCTCGTGCCGGGGTTGGTGGAGGTCGGCGGGGGTGATGGCCGCGGTGACGTCGTCGATGTCGGTGCGCCAGGTGAGGCAGCCGGCGAGGACGATCCGCTCGAGGATGGCGTCGTTGGGCAGGGTTGGTTGCTCGTCGTCGGGTGGCTCGTCGACGAGGTGAATCGGGTGGGGGCGGTCGGTCACGCAGTGCTGTTCGCCAAGGTGGGCCAGCCGAGGGCTTTGCGGACGCCTTGAATGAGATCGCCGTAGGCGGCGACCAGGAGGGGTTCGTCGGCTCCGGTCATCAGCTTGTCGATGTCGTCGAGGGTGGCGCGGGCGAGCCGGTCCTGGCGGGCCTCCAGGTAGAGGCGAACGCCACGGGCGAGGGCGACGAGGGCGCGGGCGGACTCCTTGGGAACGCCCTCTGTGGCTTGGGTGGCGCGGGCCGCGCAGATGAGCCGATGCGTGGCGCCGTCGACGGCCACACCCAACCGCAGGGCGCTCATCGAGGCGCTCCTTGGGGTGCGGCGTGGAGGGAGGCCAGTTCGGAGAGCTTGGCTGCGGTGGTCTCGTTGACACCATCTACCCAGCGGGTGAGCCAGTAGTGGCCGGGGTCGGGATGCGCGGCCCAAACCGACCAGACGCTCCGCTGGTAGAGGACGTCCTGGCCGATGCGAACGTCTGCGGCCTTGAGGGCGAAGCCCGGTCGGGCGGGTTTCGTGGTTGGTCGGCGGCTCACGCTGTCTTCCTTTCGTCGGTGCGATGGCTGGTGCGATGCTTGCCGGTCTGCTCGTTGGCGGGCAGGCCGAGGTGTTGCCGGTCGCGTAGGACCGTTCTGGCGGCGTATCCGATCCGGTCGGTGATCTGCTGGTCGTTCAGGCCGGTGGCGTGGAGGTGTTGCACGGCGAGGAGGCGCTCGTCTCGGGTCAGCACGATGGTGTGGTCGCCGGCGGCGCGGCGTTCTACTGCGACCTCGTCGACGTCAAGCTCGGCCGGGTCGGACAGGTCATGCTGCGGCCGGGCGTGCGGGTCGTCCAGGTCGTCCCAAGCCATGGGCGGCGCGTATCCCAGGCGTGCTACCTGGGCCTTGACGCGCAGGCTGGTGCCGGGCTTGTCCCACAGGGCGGAGTAGGCGACGGCGACCCGGTCGTGGTTGAGGCGGGAGATCCATTGGCCGGGATGCTTGGCGACGTTGTGGACGATCGCGGCGGTGACCCCGGGGCCGGCGTGTGCGGCGATGACCGTGCTGGTGTGCCCGATGGCTTGTAGGGCTTGGATGCGGCGGCGGGCGCCGATGGCGGGGACGAAGTCCTCGTGGCCGTCGCGGTCGAGGATGTGGGCGGGGGTGACGGCGAGGATGGCGGCGACGGTCTCCCGGCGCAGGTGGGCCTGGCCGGCGAGGAGGCGGGTGATGACGGTGGGGGTGATACCGGCCTTCTGTGCGACGGCCCGCCGGGAGGCGCCGCCGTCCAGGAGTGTCTGGACGTGGGTTCTGGCGGGGGCGGCGTCGACGTAGCGGTGGATGCCGCGGTCGCGGTCGACGCGCCACTTCTTGGCCCAGCGGGGGTCGTAGGCGTGCATCACGCCACCGCCAGTGGGAGCGCGAGCTTGACCAGCGCGGACAGGTTCACCTGTGGCAGGTCGAGGACTGGCTCGCCGAGGAGGTGTAGTCCGAGGTGGCGCAGGAAGAGCGCGTCGACCTGGTTGTCGTCGCGCAGGTCGAGGCCGAGCCGCTGATAGAGGGCCATCCGCATGTCGCCCTTGCCGGCGTTGCCCTTGCCGGTCGCGTATTTCTTCAGGGTCGCCGGGGTGACGGTGAGTAGAGGGATGTGCAGGTTGTGCAGGGCGAGCCGGACGACGCCTTGCGCCATCCCGGTTCGGCCGGCGCCCATGCCGTGGGTGGGTAGGTCCTCGACGACGGCGAGGCGGGTGGGTTGGGCGGCGAGTTCGAGGACGGCGCTGTAGATGCGTTCCAGGCGTTCGCCGTCGGTCTGGTCGCTGCTGGTGTGGATGGTGCATCGGCCGCCGTCGTAGGCGATTCCGGTCCCGGTCAGGGAAGGATCGATGCCGAGGACGCTCACGACCTCACCTCCCGCCGTCGCTGTGCCTGTTGCTGGCTGAGTTGGACGGCCCCGAGGAGTCGTTCCTCCGGGGTCAGGTGCGGGTGCGCGGCGATCCACGCCTCCTGCTCGGCCTCGTCGACCACGCATCGCAGGCAGGGCTGGCCGCACTCATCGGTGGGCTGGCCGCATCCGTAGGAGCAGGTGTGTCCGCAGGTGTGGCAGAGGTATCCGGTGACCCAGGCGAGGCCGAGGGCGGCGCACACGAGGAGAACGGCGAGCCCGAGGTGGGGGTCGATCTGGGAGCCGACGTCGGCGAGGGCGCTGATGGCGCGCGTCATGACGTCACTCCGCCGTCGCCGTTGAGCGCGGAGTCGATCTGGAGGCTGGACACGGCGGTCATGACGCGCCGCCGTTGATGAGGCGGGCGATCTCTCGCGCCGCGCTGCCGATCGAAGTGCAGGTCTCGTACGAGCCCATGTCGCGGAAGTCGGCCAGCGCCTCTTCCAACAGGTCAGCCAGCGCGAGGCCAACGCCAGGGTGCATGGTCGCGATGTACCGGGCGTCGCTGGAGTCGCGGTAGTGGGTGGCGCGCGCGACCGAGTCGAGGGCGTTGCGTGACCCAGGGTCGAGGACCACATGCCCACTGGGCTTGCTGTATTCGGGAGTCCAGGGACCGGTTGTCGCCTGGGCTGCCCGCTCACGCAGCGTCTGCGCCGCCTGCCGTAGTTCGTCGGTGGCGCTCATGACGCCGCCTGGTCGACGGCGTGGAGCGCGGCGGTCACGATGGGCCATACATGCGCTCGCAGGGCGACCCGCTCAAGCGGGGTGAGATCGTCCCAGGTGATCGGTGTCCCGTCATCCTTGAACCGGCCGGCGTCCATGCGCCCGTGCTGGATCCGCGCGTGCCAGGCGCGGGCTGCGGCATCGATGGCGGCCGTGATGTGGACGGTGGCGGTCATGAGACGTCCCTTTGGCAGTCGCAGCTCGTCAGGTAGCAGGTCGGGCAGACACGCGGGCCGTAGCGTTCGGCGGGCAGCGGCCACGGGTCACCCGGTCGCCGGCCCTTCCGTGCGCAGTCGACGTGGACGATGTCGTCGTCCTCGTAGCGGACCCACGTGCCTTGCTCGAACCGTTCGCCGCAGTCGGCGCATTCGCCCGGGTAGCGCGCGACGAAGTTGCTCACGACGCGCCGCCGAGGATGAGGCGGGCGGCGTCGACGTGGGTCATCACTCGCCCTCCCATCGCCAGGACTTGATGTTGGCCAGCGGGAAGTGCCTGACGTCTGTGTCCGGCCCGTAGTCGCGTGCGGTGTAGACCACCAGCATGCCGTCACCTAAGCGCTCTCGATTGCCACCTACCCGCTCCGTCGTCCCGTCCATGAAGTCGATCAGGACGTAGCCGTAGTACCTACTCATCGCTGGCCCTCGCTCGGCGCATCACGCAAAGGGATAAGTCCCGGCCGACCAAGCCCCAGAACTACTGCCCGGTCCTCCCACCCCTGCCACGCGACAAGGTCGATCCCTATGTCGAGGGCCCGGGAATATGAGCACCGCCGCAGGTCGATCCCCGACGCCTTGCACACGCCGGAATGGAGAATGTAGAGCGTCTGCCCTAACGAGACGGCACGACCTAGATGCCTCGTCGGGTGCCGCTCAGCCCCGACGATCCGCTCGATTTCGTCGGGCACGAGGGTGCTCATGACGCGACCCGCTCACGGGCTTGGACGGCGAGGTCCCCGATGACCGAGGCCGCGTCCTCCAGGACGCCGGCCACCTCGTGGGGCAGCCAACCGTTCGCGAGCTGCTCCAGGCCCTCGTCGACGGCGGCGATCATCCGGTCCTCGATCTGCCGGAGGACGTAGCCGCTCACGCCGGCACCGACTTCAGCTCGGTGAGGAACTGCTCAAGCTCGGCCGTCGTCGCCTCGGCCACGTCATGCTCGAACGCCCGGGCGAACGCCTCCCGGACCGCGGCGTCAGTCAGGTCCTGCCGGCCGGCTTCCGCCGTGACGAGGAACCACAGGTCGTCCACGCCCTGGGCGGCCGAGGTGGCCGGAGCGGGCCCGGGGTCGGACTTCGGGGCGACCTCAATCGCCCTGCCCTTGATGGCGTCGGCGAGCTCGGGCGTCAGTGCGCCCGCCTCGCCCGCCTGTTTCCACAGCGCCCGGCACTCGTCGGGAGTCGTGGCGTCTTGGAGCAGCCCGGCCCAGTCCGTCGCGGAGGCGGCGGCGATGGCGGCGGCCGCACCGGCACCGCTGTCGATCGCAGCGGCCGGCGTGGTTCCCGACACGATCGCAGCCAGGCGTGCGGGTGAGACCTCGAGGTCGAGGCCCGGGACAACGAACTTGGACGTCTTGCCGTCCTTGATCTGGATGCGCTCTCGCAGCACGAGATTCGCCGGGACGAGGTCGCCGACCTGTTGCGCGAGCTCCACGAGGCCGGGGAGTTCTGCGGCGCTGTTCCAGCCGTGCGACTCGCACTTCCACACCCCGATGACGTCGAGCTCACGCAACATCACCGACAGGCGCGTCGTGGGCTTGCAGCGGCGGTCGCCGGGTTCGCTTTCGCAGATGCACGGGCCGTCGGAGATCATCTCCCGCTCCCCGTCGCAGCGGCGCTGGCAGCCGCCGCCGGACCAGGTCTCAAGCCACTGAGACAAGCCACCCCGGACGACGACGACGGGCAGGCTGGTCGCTTCGGTGTAGACCTCCCACTCGCCCTTTCCGGCGTTGTCCCAGGGGCGCGCTTCGCCACCGTAGAGAGCGGCAAGAGACTCGACGAGTCGCTGGTTCGGCGACGTGATCCGGAACCGGGTCAACTTCTTCGGCTGGCCCTTCGACCCTTTGTCACCTAGACGTATGGCGCCTAGCTGTGCGTGACGTCTCTGGAGGACGAGCGGACTAATGGGTGACATGCTCTAGTGCCTTTCTGGTCGGCGAGTCGAATGCCGCGTGGCACGGCTTGCAACGTGCGAAGTAGTGAGAGGGGTCGAGGCTGTACGCACAGCCGCGGCCGTAGTCGTTGACGGCGATCAGCTCGTCAGGGTCCTGTCGGTCGTAGGACCAGTCCTGGGCCGGTTGACCGCAGTCGACACACGGATGACTCTTGGCTGGTCCGCGCAGGGCGGCGACGCGATTGTGGGCGCCGGCGTAGTCGACGATGTCCTTGCGACGCAAGGCACCGATCGTGTCGACTCGGAGACATCCACACGACTTGGTGTGTCCACTTCGCAGCTTGCTGGCACGCGCCGTCATGAGGCGCCCGCAGTCGCAACGGGCTGTCCACTTTGGATCTGCGGATGGCTCAATGACGCGTCCGGCGATGATTAGCCGACCGAATCGTTGTCCACGGAGGTCGACCCCGTAGGGTCGAGCGATTGCAGAGTCCCCGGTCTTGCGCCAGCGCTTGTAGTGCTTGTTGCAGTAGCCGTGGCCAAAGTGGCTGTTCTCGCATCCGTCGATGGAGCAGGTCCGCATCACGCCACCGCCTTCGGGCTGCGTGTCTGCTTCGGCCTGCTCGCGCCGGCCGGGGTGACGGGCCGGTATTGGCCGCCGTTGATGTCCTTGCCGGTCGAGTGCGACCACTTCGCCACCGTCACGACCGCCCGCCAGGCTTTGCGCTCCGCGTCGGTGAACGGGAGCGGGATCAGCGAGTACGTGTTCCGCCGCAGGTTGAGCACCGCGCACGCACTGACGCGGGGCATCGGCTCGATCGACCCGTCTGGCATCCACGCCTCCCGCATGTCCCGCAACGCCGCCAGCTGGAGCGCGTACTCGCCGTAGACGGACGTGCTCGGCCGGGTGGCCGAGGTCTTCAGATCGATCAGGAACGCGTGCCGCTCACCGTCCGGCAGCTGGTACACCTGCACGCCCGTAGAGGTCGCCTCGACCCCGACGGGCAGCTGCGCGATCAGGTCGAGGGTGCCGGCGACCCCGAGGTGCGGGTCGGCGACGGTCATCTCGGCGGCGATGACGTCACGTTCGAGCTGGACGTCGAAGTCGGCCAGGAACCTCACGTACTGGTCCACGTACGGGGCGCACTCGCCGTCGCCGTCCTGCCACGCGACCTGCTGGCCGGTAGCGTGCGCCTCGGCGAGGGCGTGGATGCGGGAGCCGAGGTTCGCCGCCTTGTCCCGAGACACGCCGACCTGACCCTTGAGGTCCTTCAGCAGGCCGTCGCGGTCGGTGCGGGACCGTGCGACGACCTGCGGCAGGTGGTCGAGGGTGTGCTCGGCGACGATCTTCGCGGCCCATGGAACGAGCGCCGGCTTCGCCATGGCGACGGAGAGCGCGTTCGTCACCGAGATGAGCTTCTCGCCCGTGCCAGGGCGGGAATAGTACCGTCCGAGAGCCGTGGCCTCTGCGTACCGGGGTGATGTCATCGGAACCTCACCGGCGAGCGGTTCTCGGCGCGCTGCTGGCAGTCGCGGCACTGGCCACCGAACCCGTCCTCGACGTACGCCTCGGTGCAGGCACACCGGTCCGGCTCGTCCTTGGCGTCCCACAGCTGCCCGGACAGGTCCTGCGCGCCCTGGGGTGTGATGGCCTGGGTGAGGGCCTGGCGGACGCTGGACAGGGCGAGGACGTCGGCCAGGACGGCGGTGTACTCGACGCTGGTCGGTGGCAGGTGGGAGAGGACGACGAGCCAGTGGGCGTGGCCGCGCAGGGCGTGGGCCAGGTCGCCGATGAGGCTGGATGCGATCGGGTTGAGGTCGAGCTCGACGGACCAGGTGGCGCCGTCGACGACCTGTTCGGCCTTCGGAGCGACGGCGTTCGTCATGCCGCCGGGGGTCGCGTTGACCGTGTGCAGGGTCATGACGCCAGCTCCCGTGACCAGGCGCGGAAGTCCGGGTCGTCCAACACCTGGTCGTACGGCTCGTCCCCGTCGAGGGGTCGCAGCCCGACCAGCTCAGCGCGGGCGTCCCAGCCGATGGGTGCACCAACGACGTCCTCGATTTGGGCGTCCAGCCGGCGACCGACACACCGCCAGATGTGACGTACGAGGGAGGCGACGGCGAGGAGGAGGATGACCCAGCCGAGGCTGGGGTCGATCTGGGACCCGCTGTCGGCGACGGCGGGGAGGGTGGCGGTCATGAGGGTCATGACGTGGTGGGCAATATGGTGACGTTCACGGGTATCCTCTGTCCTGTCTGTTGGTGAAGCCGGTCTCTCTTGACGGGGTGGCCGGCTTCGCTATGTGGGGTGGTGGCTCCCGGGCCGCGGCGCCCGTGGAAGGACTGCGGCCCGGGAGGACTCAGGCAGGTGGGTCGGTCAGTCGCAGACGATCCGCAGCTCGTCCGCCTGCTCACGCTGACGGCGGATCGTGTACGAGCCGGGACCGATACCGGCGAACGCATGCTCCGGATGGCCCAGGTACGCCACCGTCCCCTCGGGGACGAGCAGGGTCGCCACCCGCAGATCTTGGGCGTCGGCCGGGTAGGTGTCGCACAGGACGCCCGGGCCGTCGGCGTAGATGGCGTGGGTGTTCCCGCCGTTCTCGCCGCGCACGACCGGCGTACCGGTCCGGGGAACGGCGGCGGCGGCGGCCGCCTTGCAGTCGGGCAGGACGAGGACGTCGCCCTGACGTTGCGGACCGGTTAGGACCGGGATCTCGAAGTCGGGGGCGTGTCCGGTCAGGATGGTGACGCCGGTCTCGGTGGCCAGGTCGCCGATGGTGCGGGTTGCGGTGATGCTCATGCTCATGCTCCTTCTTGATGGGTTGGGTGGTCAGCAGGCGCGTTGAAGCGCCCGGTACAGGTCGACGGGCAGGTCGAAGGTCCAGGCACTGGCTTCGGTGGGGTCGGTGATGTCGGCTGGGACGGTCAGGCCAAATTCGTGCCGTTCACCCGAGCGTTCGACTGTCGCGTTGGTGCAGCGCAGCAGGTTCACCGGCTCGCGGTACAGGCCCATCCCGACGCCGCGACGGTCGGTCAGGGCTGGGACCCGGTACAGCGACAGGCGCTGACCGGGGTTGCCGGGGTCGGGTGCGTCAGCGCCGATCTGCTGCCATCCGGCGGCGCGGATGATCCCGGCCCACCCGTCCCGGTCGGCGAGGATCTCCACGGCGCACCGGCGTACCTCCGCGTTCTCCTCACGCATGATCCGGTCGATGGGCCACCCGTCCTCGATGAGGTCGGCGGGGACCTGCACGCCATGCCAGGAGTAGATGCCCCACCCGTCGGCCCACGCGATCGCGGTACCGGTGCCGCAGTGGAGGCGGTTGACCCCGGCCACGTTCTCGACGTGGAGCTCGGTTGGGCGGTCGGAGACGATACAGTGCCCGCCGAACCACCATGAGGGGCCGGCGAGGCACATTGTGTTGTCGGCGTCGAGCCGGTTCCACAGGTCGTCGCCGAGGTCGAGCCCGTGGTCGCGGAACCAGGTCGCCCAGGCGTTCGAGGAGCACCAGAGGTTCCCGCCGCGGTATTGGGCGTACCACTGGGTGCGAACTTTGCTCAGTCCCCGGCGGATGGGTTCGTGGAGCCACTCTTGATAGGGCGCGAGTAGAGACACGCCGGCCCGCACGCCGGCCCGCACGCCGTCCTCCACGCCGTCCCCCACGCCGTCCCACACGCCGGTCCGCACGCCGGCCCGCACGCCGGCCTCCACGCCGTCCCACACGCCGTCCCACACGCCGGCCCGCACGCCGTCCCACACGCCGTCCCCCACGCCGTCCCACACGCCGTCCCACACGCCGGCCCGCACGCCGGCCTCCACGCCGGCCTCCACGCCGTCCTCCACGCCGGCCTCCACGCCGTCCCGCACGCCGTCCCCCACGCCGGCCCGCACGCCGACCCGCACGCCGGCCCACACGCCGGCCTCCACGCCGGCCCGCACGCCGACCCACACGCCGGCCTCCACGCCGTCCCCCACGCCGTCCCGCACGCCGGCCCGCACGCCGGCCTCCACGCCGGCCCGCACGCCGACCCACACGCCGGCCTCCACGCCGTCCCCGAGGTGCGCGGCTGCCGCAGGGGCGACCTCAGCGGCCACGCTGGCGGCTATCGCAGCAGCCAACGGGGACGCGACGCCGAGGAACACCCGCGGTTCCGGCAGCCCGGCGTACCCGTACATTCGGCGGGCGGCGGCCTCGACCTGGGCCCACTCGTCGGCGTTGAGGGGGCCGGTGCGGAGGCCGGTGGCGGTCCACCGGTCGACGTAGCCGGGGAAGGTGGCGCGTTCGGCGTCGGTGAGGGTGTCGATGCGGGTGCGCTTGGCGGGGGTGGCGGTGTCAGTCATGGGACGTGTCTTTCTGGGATGTGGTGACGCGGCGGGTGTGTTGCGACCCCGGCGCGGGGAGGGGCGTCAACCCGCGCCGGGGAAGTGGTCAGGCGGCGTCGCGTGGGTGGTATCTGCCTGCGCTGTCGATGACCACGCCGCACCGGCATCGCAGCCACCCGCAGGGGGTGGAGCGGACCGGAGGCTTGCAGTGCGGCTCTGCCGTGTCGGCGAGGAGCCGCTTGCACTTCGGGCAGTAGGGCGGGAACTGGACCTCGCTCGGGGCGGTCATGACGCGGCCTCAGTCCGCGACTTCAGCCGGTCGCGGTATTGGCGGGTACTGGCGGCGCAACCCTCGGTGCAGATCGGGCAGCGGCAGCCGTGGTTGCGGTACGCGGACGTGCCGTGGGTGAAGGTCACGCGGCCACCGCCTTGGCGAGGGCCTCGACGTCGGCCCGGTTGAGTTCAAGGAGCAGCGAGCGCCCTAGCGCGTCGAGGCGTTCCTTCGATCCGGGGACGAGGCTGGGATGCCCGGTCGTGCAGGCCACGAAGTCGCGCACGAGTGCGCCGGCGCTGCCTTCCTCAATCGCGATGTAGTCGAGACCGCCTCGTGGTGAGGCGTGACGCATTCCAGTGGTGGCGCAGAGCCAGCCGAGGAACGCGGAGCCGATCTGCTCGACGGTCATGTCCGGGTCGTAGGTCACGACGCCACGTCCTCAAGCTGGTCGAACCACGCCTCGAGGTCGTCCACGCGGATGCGGATAGCGCGACCGCTGCGCTTGGCCCGCAGGACGCCGTGGTTGATCGCGGCCCGGATGGTGTCCTCGGATAGGTCGGTCTTGGCGGCGGCGGTCTTGATCGAGACTGCGATGGCGTCACTCATGACGCCACGGCCACGGCCGTGCAACCGTGCGGGTGGGCCATGAGGACCCGACGGTCCTGGATGGTCAGCGCGGCGAGGATCGCGTTGTAGACCTTGGGCGAGACGCGGGTGGAGTGGCCCAGCTCGATCTTGGCGATGTAGGGCCGCTGGACGCCGACCTGTGCGGCGAGTTCGGCGACCCCGAGTCCGGAGCGGATGCGCAGCTCACGGAGGGCGTATCCGTTGACCTCAACGGTGGTGGGGGTGGGTGGCATGGGTCTATATAACCACGAACAGGAACACTTGGCAACAGACGAGAACAGGAACTTTCTGCGGCTCTGGCGTGCAGAAAGACAGCCGTGTCATTCGTCGTCGTGACCTGCGCGAACGCCGATGTTCCTGCGTGCCAGTAGATGTTCCTAAGCGTTTCTGTCAGTGTTCGCGTATGGACCCATCGGAAGAGCAGCGCGCACAGTTGGCAGCCAAAATCATCAGCGAGCGCCTCGCCACATTCGGCGACAAAAAGGCTGCCTACTCGGCGGCGAAGGTGAACTCCGCGACCTGGGACAAGGCCGAGTCAGAGCAGCGCGTCAGACCAGACCTGCTGGCTCGCATCGTGAGGACTCTCTGGCCGGAGACGCGGGGTGACTGGCGAGCGGCTGTCGGTGTAGAGGGGCAGGATGCCGAGTACGTCGCCGCCCCCGGCGAGCGGGTCGAAAGCGACGTGACCAATGAGCAGATCATGCGACGGCTGGACGAGATGGCGAGGGACATTGAGGCACTCAAGCGCCAGCAGGGTTCCTGACCCGTGGGCCGCGCTCGGCACGTCGGACCTGATGATGACGCGCATGGCGATCTCCGAGCCGGGCCGCTACTACCACGACCGTCGCTCCATCGTCCTGCGCGAGGGTCTGCGGCTCGACGAGGAGCGGGCGGTGCTCTGGCACGAGCTGGTCCACGCGCGCCGTGGAGACGCCGACTGCGCAGGCTGGTTCCGTTCGGCTCAGGAGAGGTCGGTGGAGCGCGAGGCGGCCCAACGGGCCATGCCGCTGGCGGCGATGGAACACTGGCTCAGCGAGACGACGGACTGGCCTGAGTTCGTGTGGCACATGAAGGTGCCCGAGCCGTGGGTCCGCTTCCGCGTGACGGTCGCTCACCCTGCTGAGAGGGCTCTCCTCGAGCGGGCTTGTCGGTGGGGTCGGGCAGAGTCGACGGCATGAAGACCGACGACCTCGAGCGGGTCCGCCTCGCGGCCGCGTCGTTCCGTACGGAGCCAGCGCGGGAGCGTGAGATCCACGACAAGTTCGGGAACGTGACCGCGTTCTGGCAGCGAGTGAACCACCTCATCGAACAGCCCGACGTCCTCACCGTCCTGCCAATCGAGTGCCGGCTGCTGCGTGCGCGCCGAGTCCGCAGGTCTCAGGGCGCTAGGTCCAAAGGTCACATTGTGGACACTCAGTGAGCAGACCATCTGAGGATCTGTTGTGATGACCTGCGAAGGTGGAGGCTCCACCGCGCGGAACGAGGGGAAGCAAGATGGCACAGAGTCCTGGATGGTATCCGCAGAGCGACGGGACGCAACGCTACTGGGATGGCCAACAGTGGACCGAGCACACCGCTCCGAGCGCCCCACAGGGACCGCCAGCTGCCCCGCCGCTCGCGAAGAAGAAGAACTGGTTCCTGCGGCACAAGATCCTGACGGGGCTGGGCGCCCTGGTACTGCTGTTCATCGTGATCGGCACCGCGAACGGCGGCAACTCCTCCACGCCCACGGGGTCGACCGCGGCCTCGGTGTCGTCTGCGCCCTCAAGTTCTGCATCGTCGAGTCGTGCGTCGTCGGCGCCCGCACCGCCGACGAAACCGACGCCCGCGCCGCCCGCGCCCTCCTCGGCCCCCGCATCACCGTCACCGGCGGTCCCGCCGCCAGCCGCTCCGGCCGAGACGGTCAGCCAGCAGAACGCGGTCAGGAAGGCGAAGGACTACCTCGACTTGACGGCCTTCTCGCGCTCGGGGCTGATCAAGCAGATGCAGTTCGATGGCTTCTCCGTCGCGGACGCGACCTACGGCGTCGACAAGCTGAACGCCGACTGGAACGAGCAGGCAGCCAAGAAGGCCAAGGACTACTTGGCGTTGACGTCGTTCTCCCGGGCGAGCCTCATCAAGCAGTTGCAGTTCGACGGCTTTACCACCCAGCAGGCCGAGTACGGCGTGCAGAAGGTTGGCCTCTGAGGGCCATCGGTTCGGCTCTGGCTACACGATAGGCCGACTTCCGGGCCGATTCGTGCTCACGGACAGCGGATTATGAGTCCGCTGCTCTGACCGACTGAGCTACTGCCCCGGCAAGGTGCGGGCCCGGCATACGTGGCTCACGCCCTCGATGCCGACCGCGAGGGCGAGCCTACCGCCGCACGTCGAGCGTCGAACAAGCGCGTATGCCGCAGTGGAACGCGGGCGCGCAGGCCGACGGGTGGACCCGAAGAGGACATGTGGGGCAGGTGGTACTTCTGTGAAGAATGGGGCACAATGGCCGGACGGCTGGATGAAGGACTTCGTGCACAGGTTCGTGGGGAAGACGTCCCTTGCACACAGGAGGTCCGGATGTCGGTCGCGCAGCAGCGTGTCACCAGGGGTGTGGTCTTCGTCCACTCAGCCCCCACGGCGTTGTGCCCGCACATCGCCTGGGCGCTCGAGTCCGCCCTCGGCCAGCGGGTGAGCCCCGAGTGGACGGTCCAACCGGTCGGCCATCGCCTCGTGCGCTCGGAGCTGTCCTGGACCGGGGACCCGGGCACCGGCGCCCGCATCGCCAGCGCGCTGCGGGGCTGGGAGGGCCTGCGCTACGAGGTGGCCGAGGAACCGTCGCCCGGCTGTGACGGTTCGCGCTGGTCGCACACCCCCTCGCTCGGCATCCACCACACCTGGACCTCCGCCAGTGGCGACGCCATGGTCAACGAGGACCGCCTCCGTGAGGCGCTCCGGGCCAGTCAAGGCGACCCCCAGCGCCTGCAGGCAGAGCTTGACACGGTCCTCGGCCTGGCCTGGGACCGCGAGCTCGAGGCCTTCCGGTATGCCGGTGACGGGGCTCCCGTCCGCTGGCTCCACAAGGTTGGCTGACGGTGATGCACTAAAGGAGTGGGGAGCCGCACTCGTCCGGCGCCTGTCAGGAGCGGACCTGCGCCTTGCCGGCCTCGACGGCGAGCCGGTCGACGAGATCGTTCATCTCGTCGCCCGAGTGCCCCTTGACCCACCGGAAGGTGATGTTGCCCCGTTCGTTGACCGCCGTGATGAGCGGCTCCCAGAGGTCACGGCTGACCACGGGTTTCTTCGCGCTGGTCTTCCAGCCGTTCGTCGTCCAGCCCTTCCACCACGAGTTACGGAAGCAGTTGACGACGTAGGTGGAGTCGCTGACGACGACGAGCGGGGCCGGGAGCGCCGTGACCGCCTCCAGGGCGGCCTGGATCTCCATCCGCTGGTTGGTGGTGTGCGGCGCGCCACCGGACCCCTGGCGCCCGTCCCTGGTCGCCCAGGCCCAGCCGCCGGGGCCCGGGTTGCCAGAGCAGGCTCCGTCGGTCCAGACCTCGAGCGGCTGTGTGGAAGTGGTGGTGTCCGCGGCAGCGTCTGGCAAGGCGTCAGGGACGGCCTTGGCGGACCTCGGCTCCGGTGAGGTCGCTGACCAGGTGCTGGCAGCTGCCTCCCCGCCGAGGTCGAAGGCGCCCTGAGCGCACCCGACGTGCACCCACCGGCGCGAGGACCCGGCGCCGGTGTCGGTGATCTGCTCGCCCATCTCGATGGGGCGCGAACAGACCCCGCAGGTCGTGGCGAACTTGGCGTGCAGTGGCATGGGGAACACCTTAGGCAAGCGTCGGAGGCTCACGTCATCGGCCCGCGTGGCGGAGACACCCGGCACGACAGTCGACTATGCCGGCCACCCTCGCCGGCATCGCGGACTGGTCTGGGTCAGGCGTTCCTGATGAGCAGCGCCACGTTGTGGCCACCGAAGCCGAAGGAGTTGTTGAGCACGGCGACGTCGCCGTCAGGCAGGCTGCGGTGCTCACCACGGACGACGTCGAGCCGGATGTCCGGGTCGAGGTTGTCGATGTTGATCGTCGCGGGGGCGAGCCGGTCCCGGACGGAGAGGATCGAGAACACCGCCTCGAGCGCGCCGGCCGCGCCGAGGAGGTGGCCGGTCATCGACTTGGTGCCGCTGACCGGGATGCCCTCGGCCTCGTCGCCGAACGCCCGGTGGATGGCCTTGGCCTCGGCGATGTCGCCGACCGGGGTGGACGTCGCGTGGACGTTGATGTGGGAGATGTCACCCACGCCGAGGTCAGCCCGGTCCAGCGCCTCGAGCATCGCCCTGGCGGCGCCGGCACCGACGGGGTCGGGGGCCGTGATGTGGTGCGCGTCCGCCGACATCCCGACGGACGCGAGCTCGGCATAGATCTTGGCTCCACGGGCCTTGGCGTGCTCCTCGCTCTCGAGGACGATGATCGCCGAGCCCTCGCCGAGGACGAACCCGTCGCGGTCGACGTCATAGGGGCGGGACGCCACCGTCGGCTCGTCGTTGCGGGTCGACAGCGCCTGCATGGCAGCGAACCCGGCGATCGGGAGGGCGTGCACGGCCGCCTCGGTGCCTCCGGCCACGACCATGTCGGCCCGACCGCTGCGGATCATCTCCACGCCGAGGCCCATGGCCTCCGCACCGGAGGAGCAGGCGCTCACGGGGGTGTGCGCTCCGGCTCGCGCACCGAGGTCGAGGGACACCGCCGCCGCCGGACCGTTGGGCATGAGCATGGGAACCGCGAGGGGATAGACCCGACGGGGACCCTTCTCGCGCAGGGCGTCCCACTGGCTGAGGAGGGTCCAGACGCCGCCGATGCCGGAGCCGACGGCCACGCCGAGGCGCTCGGGCTCGATCTCGGGGGCTCCGGCGTCCCGCCAGGCCTCTCGGGCGGCGATGAGGGCGTACTGTGACGAGGGGTCCAGGCGGCGGGTCTCCACCTTGGTCAGGACCTGGTCGGGCTGGGTGTGGATCGTCGCGGCGAAGGTGACAGGCAGCTCATACTTGGCCACCCAGTCGGCCTTGATGGGCCGGGCACCGGAGCGGCCAGCGAGGACTGCCTCCCAGGTGTCCGGGACATTACCCCCAAGGGGTGTGGTGGCACCCAGGCCGGTGATGACGATGCGCTGGTCACTGGTGGACGTCATGGGTGTCGCGCTCCTTGCGTGCCGGCCTCGACGGCCGCGGCTGGGGTGGGTCTCACGTCAGCGGGGGGTGCTGGTTCATGCTTCTCGTGCCGGGTGGTGGGTGTCGTCCCGAGGTCCGTTGAGGTGTCGCCCACGGTGCTCACATCGAGCGTATGCCGTATGGCTGCCGGTGTGGACCGCTCCGGTCGGGATGGACCGAGGCTCGGGAGCCTGGTCCACCTCGACTGAGGAGCCGGGTGGTTCAGTCCTGGGCGCTGCCGATGAAGGTCACGGCGTCACGGACGGTCGTGAGGTTCTTCACCTCGTCGTCGGGAATGCGCACACCGAACTTCTCCTCGGCGTTGACGACGATGGTCATCATCGACAGCGAGTCGATGTCGAGGTCGTCGGTGAAGGACTTGTCGAGCTCGACCGAGTCGGTCTCGATGCCGGTCTCCTCGTTGACGATCTCGGCCAGACCCTCGAGGATCTCCTGCTCGCTCTGCGCCATCTGGGTGCTCTCCTTGGTTGGTCGTGCATTTCGGTTGGGCGTTGGTTTGGTCGTGCCTTCGGCTGGCGGTGCTGCATTTCCTGGGTGTCCCGAGTGACCCGTCGGGACGCGGGAGCCTGGTCAGGGGATGACGATGACCTGCGCGGCATACACGAGTCCTGCGCCGAAGCCGATCTGGAGCGCAAGGCCACCGCTCGGGATGAGCCTCTCGCGGAGCATCCGTTCGGTGGCCAGCGGGACAGAGGCGGCAGAGGTGTTGGCCGTCTCCGCGACGTCGCGGGCCACGGGGATGTCCGCGGGGAGCTTGAGCTGCTTGATCATGGCGTCGATGATCCGCATGTTGGCCTGGTGGGGGATGAAGGCGTCGAGGTCGTCGATGGTGATCCCGGCCTTGTCGATGGCTTGCTGGGCAATGGGTGCCATGCCCCACACGGCCCATCGGAAAACGGTCTGTCCGGCCATGCCGATGGCCGGCCACCGCTTGTCGGTGTCACGGATGTCGGTCCACGACTCCCGCTGGGAGATGGCCCGCCACTGGGCGCCGTCGGAGCCCCAGATCGTCGGGCCGATGCCGGGGGTGTCGGACGGGCCGACCACCGCCGCGCCCGCACCGTCGCCGAAGATGAAGGCGCTGCCCCGGTCGTCGTAGTCGGTGAAGTCGGACAGCTTCTCGACGCCGAGAACGAGCACGTACTCGGCGCTGCCGCCGCGCACCATGTCGTTGGCCAGCGAGATCCCGTAGCAGTAGCCGGCGCAGGCGGCGGAGACGTCGAACGCCGCGCACTGGCTGCCGAGCCGGTCCGCGACCATCGGTGCTGCGGCGGGTGTCTGGTAGGGGTGGGTGACGGTAGCGACGATGATCGCACCGAGCTGGGATGCAGTGATGCCGGCCGCCTGCAGGGCTTCTCGGGCGGCGTGCTCCGACATGTCGACGACCGTCTCCTCGGGGGCCGCGACCCGGCGGGAGATGATGCCGGACCGCTCACGGATCCACTCGTCGGAGGAGCTGATCCGCTCGACGATCTCGGAGTTCGGCATCACCCGCTCTGGGCGGTAGCCGCCGACTCCCCAGATGCGGGCGTGGCGAGCACCGTCCCCGGCGGCCAGCGTGCCGGTGCCCTTGGGTGCGGGTGGTGTCGAGACCTGGGTGCTGTCGCTGATGGTCAGTCCTGCCTTTCGAGGGGGATCGGCGAAGAGGAGTGACGCTCGATGAGGTCGCCGGCCGCGGTGAGGTCGTCGGGCGTCCTGAGGGCGAGCAGCTCGACGCCGCCCATGGCCCGCTTAGCCAGGCCGACGAGGGTGCCCGCCGGGGCCAGCTCGATAAGGCCGGTGACGCCGAGGCGGGTCATCGCCTCCATGCAGAGGTCCCAGCGCACGGGGTTGCTGACCTGGGTGACGAGTCGGGACACGACCTCTGCTCCGGTGCGGACGGTCTCCCCGTCAGCATTGGAGAGCAGGATCACCCGCGGATCCGTCGCCTCGAGGCCGTCTGCGGCCGCCCGCAGAGCCTCCACGGCCGGCGCCATGTGCTGGGTGTGGAAGGCGCCCGCGACCTGCAGCGGGATGACGCGTGCCTTCGCCGGTGGCTCGGCAGCGAGCGCGGCGAGCTGCTCGAGCGTCCCCGCCGCGACAACCTGGCCGGCGCCGTTGACGTTGGCCGGGGTGAGTCCCCAGGTGGCGAGGCTTGTCATGACGTCGGTGGGGTCCCCTCCGAGCACCGCGCTCATGCCGGTGGGCGTGATGGCGCTGGCCCGCGCCATCGCGAGGCCACGAACGCTGACGAGCGCCAGGGCGTCCTGGAGTGACAGCACTCCGGCGGCGGCAGCGGCTGTGATCTCCCCGACCGAGTGGCCCGCAGTCACCCCGGCGGCCGCGGAGAACGTGGTGGACCGGTCGGCGAAGAGGGCGTCGAGCGCCAGCAGCCCGGCGCCGACGATGAGCGGCTGGGCGATCGCCGTGTCGCGGATCGTGTCGGCGTCCGACTCGGTGCCGTGCAGAACGAGGTCGACGCCCGCGGCGGAGGACAGGGCGGTGGCCCGCTCCCGGACGCCCGGCAGCTCCAGCCAGGGGGAGAGGAACCCCGGGGTCTGTGAGCCCTGTCCAGGGCAGACGATTGCCAGCACCCTTCCAGCCTCCCGTCCCTGAGCTCGTGACGACGTTTCCGAACCGAACGAACAATAGCGGTCGACCTTGGAGGTTTCCTACAAAGCGTCGTGAGGTATGCCGGACGCTCGACCGGGCGCACCGGCTCGCCACTGCGTCGGCGTGGGGGTGGACAGCCGTCCCACGGCCAGCGCGAGCAGCACCGTGTGGGCCTCGCGGGGACGGGTGAGGTCATAGCCGGTCACCTCAGCGATCCGGCCCAGCCGGTAGCGGACGGTGTTGGGATGCACGAAGAGCACCCGCGCCGTCGCCTCGAGCGCGGACCCGCTCTCGAGAAACTCGGCGGCGGTGCGCAGGAGGGTGGGCTGGGCCTCGAGCGGGTGGTAGATGCGGTCAATGAGCGCGCGTCGGGCCTGGCTGTCGCCGGTCAGAACTCGCTCGGGCAGGAGGTCGTCCGAGTGGACCGGTCGCGGTGCCGACGGCCAGGCGGCCGCAGAGGTGAGGCCGCTCAACGCCGCTCGCGCTGAGCGGCCGGCGGCGAAGAGGTGCGGGACCGTCGGCCCGATGACGATCGGCCCGTCGCCGAAGTGCTCGGCAAGCTGCGCCACGACGCTCATCGGGTCGGTCGTTCCACCGAGGATGACGACGAACCGCTGCCGTTGCACGGCCGCGAGCGACTCAGCTCCGAGCCGGGTCACCGCTCGGCGCAGCGCATCCACCGCGGCATCGGCGCTGGGAGAGGGGGTCGCCCCCGCCACGACGGTGACCGACGCGACGGACCCCCAGCCGAGCGCGGTTGCGCGGGACTGCATCGAGTCGTCGGCCTCGCCGCGCAGGACGGCATCGACGACGAGGGCCTCGAGCCGGGCGTCCCACGCGCCACGGGCCTCGGCGGCCTGGGCATAGACCTGGGCTGCGGCGAAGGCGATCTCGCGTGAGTAGCGCAGGACCGACTCACGGAGGACCTGCTCGTCACCCGCGCTCGCCAGCTCACCGACCTCCTCCTCGACGACATCCACGACGGACCGCACCAGGTCCAGGGTCTGTCCCAGGCTGATCGAGCGGGTCAGCTCGCGCGGTGCCGTCCCGAAGACGTCCGCAGAGACGGGTTGGTCGCCACGGTCGGAACGAAGCCAGGCGATGAAGGCTGCGATGCCGGCTTGCGCCACGAGCCCCACCCAGGAACGGTCCTCGGCGGACAGCGCTCGGTACCACTCGTGCTGCTTCTCCATCCGCCGCAGCGCGGAGGTCGACAGCGCGCCGGCGCTGCTCTCGATGCG
>JAABUP010001366.1_pt1 | contig 51061 bp, 47 predicted proteins | sample 5559201 | NCBI WGS metagenome assembly JAABUP01 (sample SAMN10711887, study PRJNA513373) | rock metagenome | isolation source: Antarctica rocks | place: Antarctica | reverse complement strand
GAGGGGGAGCGGAGCAGGGCCGGGGAACATCGCGCCTCCTGGGGGTGGGCCGCGGCGGCGGCGGCGGCAACGCTCAAGCCCGCGAGTCTACCATATCCCGGTACACACTTCCGCTTCGCTGTACTAGCCATTCAGCCATAGTGGCCGCGAGGGCGATGCCCCCTCTCCTCGGATGGGGAGAGGGGGTGCCGAACGATAGTGAGGCGCGGGTGAGGGTGGGCGCGGTGCTGCCGCATACGTGAGTCTGGGATTAAAGGCGGCTACACCGCTACAAAGTCCCCTCCGGGGACTGGAACAGTCGCGTATGCACCACAGTGTCACTCAGCAGCCCCCGCTCCCAAATTGGGAGCGGGGTGGCGCGCCGGGTGCCCTCTGGGCGGACGCGACGGGGTGAGGGCTATCCCACGGCGTGGGGATGCCCTTGGGCTGAAGTACCCCGGAGGGCAGCCGCTGCCCCGGAGGGCAGCCACTACCCCGGAGGGCAGCCACTACCCCGGAGGGCAGCCACTACCCCGGAGGGCAGCCGCTACCCATGAAGGGCACACTGTACCCCTGAAGGGCACACTGCCCCGGCTGGATGGCCTGCGGCCACGCAGTGCCCCGGAGGGCAGCTACTACCCATGAAGGGCACACTATCCGCCTGCGCGGACCGGGAGCCTCGCACCACTCCGCCCACTCGCCCACTCCCCCCTTGCACCCGCGCTGACCCTACGTTAGCCTTGCGCCGGACACCGGGCGGGGCCGCTGACGGAAGAGGAGGCGAGGGCTGATGGTGGTGCTGGCGGAGTACATTCGCGACATTCCCGACTTCCCGAAACAAGGCATCATCTTCAAGGACATCACGACGCTGCTGCAAGACGCCACCGCCTTCAGGCAGGCGCTCGATGAATTGGAGGCGCGCTGCCGCGAGTACGGCGCGACCCATGTGCTGGGGATCGAATCGCGCGGCTTCATCTTCGCCGCGCCGCTCGCCGATCGGCTCGGGGCTGGTTTCGTGCCGGTCCGCAAGTTGGGGCGACTCCCCGCCGAGACGGTGCAGTCCGAATACGCGCTCGAATACGGCACCAATACGGTCGAGATGCACCGCGACGCGATCGCGCCCGGCGAGCGGGTGCTGATCGTGGACGATCTCCTGGCGACCGGCGGCACCTGTCGCGCGGCGATCGAGCTGGTCGAACAACTCGGTGGCGTGGTGGTCGGCTGCGCGTTCTTGATCGAACTGACCTTCCTTGAGGGCCGGTCCCGCCTCGGCGGCTACGATTTGCAGGCGCTGATCACCTACTGAGCCACGCATGGCGAGCGGTGTCGCACAGCCCGCCGCATCCCACCTCCCCTGCACTACGCCACCTCGACAACGCAACCGAACCCTCGCTATCGGCGTACATCTCCGCGAGGATGACCGCACGTACGCGAGCGGCGCGGTGCGATCGGACGCGCATCGGTTGACAAGACGAAAGGGTGGGAGCAACATGGCCTACATGGTGACCGGGCAGTATCGGGTGCGCCCCGGCCAGGAAGGGCGCTTCGTGGCGCAGATGGAACTGCTGGAAGATCTGCTGCGGCGCGAGGGGCGCGGCCTGCGCTACTGGGCGCTCGCCCGCTCGATCGCCGAGCAGGGGGTCTTCAACAGCGTCGTCATCTGGGAGACGCCGGAGGACGAGCGCCGGATGGCCGAACACTCGATGCGCCAGGCGCTCCTGCCGATCGTGCAGAAGTTGCTGGTGGAGCCACCGACGGGGGTTGGCGGGATCATCGCCCTGGAGTTCAGCGGCAAACGCTGAGGGGCAGGGCGCGAGAGGAGCGGCGCATGGTGCAATGGTACGGAGCCTTCCGCCCGGCGATCATGGGCGGGCGGGCGATGGTCTCCTCGACGCACTACCTCGCCACGGCGGCGGGGGTCGAGATCCTCAAGGCGGGTGGCAACGCGGTCGATGCGGGCGTCGCTGTCGGCCTCTGTATCAACGTACTGGAGCCGCACCTGACCAACTTCGGCGGCGTCGCGCCGATCATGACCTGGGATGCCACCGCGCGCCGCGTGGAGACGATCAGCGGCCTGGGACGCTGGCCCGCCGCGATCTCGATCGACTGGTATAACCAGCACTTCGGCGGCGACATGCCGGAGGGGATCGCGCGCACCGTCACCCCCGCCGCCGCCGCCGCCTGGCTCGACGCCCTCGCGCGGCACGGCACGATGACCTTCGCCCAAGTTGTCGCCCCCGCCCTGGCCCTCGCCGAAGGGGGCTTCCCGGTCTACCCGCGCCTCGCCGCCACCTTCGCCAACGAGGCCGCGACCGTGGCCGGGTGGCCCGCCTCCGCCGAGACCTTCCTGCCGGGCGGGCGGGCGCCGCGCGAGCGCGAGATCTGGCGGCAACCGGCCCTCGCCGCCACCTTCCGTCGCCTCTGCGAGGCCGAGCGCGGCGCGGCGAACCGCGAGGCCGGCCTGGAGGTGGCGCGGCGACGCTTCTATGAGGGCGACATGGCGGAGGCGATGGCCCGGCACAGCGCCGCCGAGGGGGGGCTGCTGACCGGCGACGATCTCGCCCGCTTCCGCGTCGGACACGAGGCCCCGGTCAGCACGCACTACAACGAGTACGAGGTCTTCGCCTGCGGCCCCTGGTGCCAGGGGCCGGTGATCCCGCAGGCGCTCGGCATCCTCGCCAATGATGATCTCGCCGCGCTCGGCCACAACAGCGCCGATTATCTCCACCTTGTCGCCGAGGCGCTCAAACTCGCCTTCGCCGACCGCGAGCGCTTCTACGGCGACCCCGACTTCGTGACCGTGCCGCTCGATGGCCTCCTCTCCCCCGCCTATGCCGCCGCGCGCCGCGCGCAGATCGACCCGGCGCGCGCCTGGGCGGAGCTGCCGCCGAGCGGCGACCCGCGTCCCTTTATGTCACCCAACGGGCGCGATCTCGATGTCTCCGCGCGGCGTCCGGCGGCGATCACCGCGCCGCCCGGCCCCGACACCGCCTACTGCTGCGTGGTCGATGAGGCGGGCAATGCCTTCTCCGCCACCCCGAGCGACGGCGCGCTGACCGGGCCGCTCGTCCCCGGTCTCGGCATCCCCCTCTCCACGCGCGGCTCGCAGGGATGGCTCGACCCGGCGCACCCCTCGGCGGTCGCGCCGAACAAGCGCCCGCGCCTCACGCCCAACCCGGCGCTGGCCCTGCGCGAGGGGAACCTGTTCATGCCCTTCGGTTGCCCCGGCGGCGACGGCCAGACCCAGGCGATGCTGCAAGTCTTCCTCAACGTCGCGGCGTTCGGGATGAATCCGCAGCGCGCGATCGAGGAGCCGCGCGTCATCAGCGAGAGCTTCCCCGATTCGTTCTGGCCGCACGGCTACGCGCCCGGTCGCCTGAACGTGGAGGGGCGCATCGCGCCGGAGGTCCGCGCCGAACTCGCGCGGCGCGGCCACAAGGTCAACGACTGGGTCGATTGGCACGCCGCCGCCTGCTCCGTCTGCGCGATCGTGGTCGATCCGGCGACCGGCACGCGGATCGGCGGCGCGGACCCGCGCCGCGAGTGCTACGCGCTCGGCTTCTAGGATTCGTCAAGGACCAACCTATCCACCCTGCCCGCCTCTTTCCTCAGTAGGATGCCAGAGGAGGATGCCAGTCTTTGGTGTACGAACGGACAGATTGTTCCTTGACGAATCCAAGTGCTGCGTTGCATGCAGACGTGGCGGGGGGGCCGGGGCCGGGGCCGCCCTCCCTTGTGGGGCCGTCCCCGCCCTCCCCGCGTCGGGGAGCGGTTCTCCTCACGCTCACCAGCGACCGACCATGCAGCGGAGGGAAATCATGCTCGTCGGCGAGGCGAAGACAGCGGCGCGGCGGTGGGTGGCGGCGGAGGCGACGGGGATACCGGGCTTCGCGGGGGCCTTCTTCCACGGCTCGACCAACTGGATGTCCGAGGACGAGCCATTCCCGGTCGGATCCGATCTCGACGTGATGCTCGTCCTCGATGGTGAGCCCCCGCCGACCAAACTTGGGAAATTCGTCTACGGCGGCGTGCTGCTCGAAGTCTCGCACCTGGCGTCGGCGCAGCTCGGCACCGCCGAGGACATCCTGGGGCAATACCACCTGGCCGGGAGTTTCAAGGGGCCGAGCATCATCGCGGACCCCGCCGGGTTCCTGACGCCGCTGAATGAAGTGGTGGCCTGCGAGTACGCGCGCCGTCCGTGGGTGCGCGCGCGCTGCGAACATGCCCGCGACAAGGCGCTGTACAGCGCGTTCGATGCAGCGGCACCATTCCACGACCAGGTCGTCTCCTGGCTCTTTCCGACCGGGATCACGACCCATGTGCTGCTGGTGGCCGGGCTGCGAAACCCGACGGTGCGGCGACGCTACGCCGCGACGCGCGCGTTGCTGCGCGACTATGGACAGGAGGCGTTGTACGAGACGCTGCTGGCCCAGCTCGACCCCGCCGCGATGACACAGGCGCGCGCGGCGGAACACCTCGCCGCGCTGGGCACGGCCTTCGATGACGCCGCGAGGATTATCCGCTCGCCCTTCTTCTTCGCCGCCGACATCAGCGCCAGCGCCCGTCCGATCGCGATCGACGGCAGCGGTGATCTGATCGCGCGCGGGCGGCACCGCGAGGCGATCTTCTGGATCGTCGCCACCTACTGCCGCTGCATGGCGGTCTTCGACCAGGACGGCACCGCAGAACTCCGCGCGCGCCACGATCCCGGCTTCCGTCGTCTCCTCGGCGATCTCGGCATCGTCACAGTTGACGATCTGCGGCGACGCAAGGGCGCGATCGCGGACTTCATGCCCCAGGTCTGGGCGGTGGCCGAGGCGATCATGGCGACGAACCCAGCGATCACCGAGTAGCGTTCAAATGAACCAGAAGATGGTAAAACTGCTACCGATGTCCGAAGCTGAGTCCATCGAGATTAGTCAGTGGCGCTATGCCGAGCCGTATGAGTTCTACAACCCTGACCGCGATCCCGATGATCTGGCTGAACTACTCGATCCCGGTAGGACGTACGCAGTTGAGCACGAATCAGGCATGATTTCGGCTCGGATCCACGTTCAACTGCGTCAGTCCTACCGGGATCGTGGCCGGATCACTATTTCGCCGCGCACGATGCGGCAGAGGCGCTCATCGACTTTTTCCAATTCTCTCGCGACCGCGATACCGTCACGATCGGACTCGGCATGCGTCCCGATCTAACCGGTTGCGGCCTCGGGCAAACCTTTCTCCGCGCGGGACTCGACTTTGCCCTGCAACAATTCGCGCCACGGTGTTTCGCACTCTGTGTGGCAACGCTTAATCGGCGCGCGATCCGCATCTACAGTCGCGCAGGCTTTGCGCCCTGCCAGCTTTTCACGCAAACGACGAACGGTGGACAGTACAAATTCATCGAGATGATTCGCCGAGCAGATTTACATGCTCCAACAGTAGGCGGCGTCGGAGATCTCAGCGCGATCGGGATCAGAGATACGCCTTGAAACCGACGCCTTCCCAAGAGAAACCGGCGCTGCGATAGAAGCCGATCTGATCGGGTCGCCCGCGCGTGATCAACTGCACCTTGTAACATCCGGCTTCGCGCGCATGGGCGAACGCATAAGCCAGCAGTTGCTTGCCGATACCCTGCCCGCGCCGCCAAGTCGCGACGACGACCGTCTCGATCGTTGCCAGCGGGCGTCCTCCGTGCGACAGACTCGGGGAGATGGTCATCGTACAAGTCGCCGCAAGGTCCATGTCGTCGGCAACGGTGACGACCAAGATGAATACGTTGCCGTGCCGCGCCAGCTGGTCGAAGATCGCTTCCGCGTGCGCGAGTGACGGAACCTGCGCGCCATCAGCAAGCGGATCGCGCTCGATCTGCGGGATTAGGGTCAGCAGCGCCGCCAGATCGGACCGTTGCGCCATCCTGCACACGACAGCGCCGAGAGCGTCCATACATGTCCCTCCATCGTCGCTCCAAAATGGGCGCGAGCGTCGCAAGGGGAACGCTGCGCGTGGGGAAGGGCTACTCCGCCTCGACCTCCTGCTCTTGCGCCGCCGCACCGCGCCGTCGCCGTGGTGGTTTGGCGCGCTCCTCTTCCAGCAGGACGCGGCGCAGCACCTTACCGGTGAGGGACTTGGGCAGGCTCTCGCGGAATTCGATCTGGCGTGGCACCTTGTATTTCGCCAGCCGTTCGCCGCAATAGGACATCACTTCGCGGCGGGTCAGCGTCTCCCCCTCGCGCGGGACGATGTACGCCTTCACGATCTGCCCCGCGACCTCGTGCGGCACGCCGATCGCGACCGCCTCCCGGATCTTCGGGTGCCCATACAGCACTTCCTCGATCTCGCGCGGGTAGATGTTCTCGCCCCCGGTGATGATCACATCCTTCTTACGATCGACGATCGCGAAGTAGCCGTCCTCATCCATCGTGGCGATGTCGCCGGTATACAGCCAGCCGTCGCGCAGGATCTCGGCGGTCTCCTCGGGCCGCTGCCAGTAGCCGCGCATGATCTGCGGCCCACGGATCAGCAGCTCGCCGGGGACGCCGACACTCCCGCCATCGGGGAACGGCTCGCCGCTCAGCGGGTCGGCGAGGCAGATCTCCACGTCGGGGACCGGCAGGCCGATCTTGCCGGAACGCGAGCGGCCATCGAGCGGGTTGATGTGTGTCACCGGCGCGGCCTCGCTGAGGCCGTAGCCCTCGGCGAGATGCGCCCCCGTCAGCCGCTCGAACTCCTGGCGCACTTCCACCGGCAGCGAGGCCGCGCCGCTGATGCAGTAGCGGATCGAGGACAGCCCCGCCGCCTTGCTCGGATCCTCGCGCACCGCCGCGCAGAGGGCCACGTACATCGTCGGGACGCCGGGGAAGACCGTCGGGGCGTGCTTGCGGATCGTCGCCAGCACCTCCGGCACGGTGAAACGCGGCAGGATCGCCTGCTTCGCCCCCATCAGGATCGCCAGATGGAGGCAGAGGGTCGTGCCGTAGGCGTGGAAGAAGGGCATTATCGAGAGGAGGACTTCCTTGCCAGGGCGCAGTTCCGGCACCCAGCCGACGATCTGCACGGCGTTCGCGATCAGGTTGCGATGGGTCAGCATCGCCGCCTTCGGCAGCCCGGTCGTGCCACCGGTGTACTGGAACGTTGCCACGTCGTCCGGCGACACCGGCACATGCGGCGCGACGGTCGAGGCTCCTTGCAACAGGCGGCGGAAGCGGTAGATCCGCTCCTGCGGGGCATCCGGCACGACCGGGCGGGGGCCATCGGCCTTCAGGGGATAGAAGAGACGCTGGTAGACCGGGAGGAATTCGTCGGGCGAGGCGACGATCAGGCGCTCGAGCACGCCGCGCGCCAGCAGCCCGCTGACCTTGCTGTAGAACGCATCGAGGACGATGACGATCCGCGCCCCGGCATCCCGCGCCAGCTGCTCGATCTCGCGCTCCACCAGCAGCGGCGAGATCGCGGCGCTGACCCCGCCCGCGCGGAGGATGCCGAAGTGCGCGATCAGGAATTGCGGCACGTTGGGCAGCACCACCAGCACCCGGTCGCCGCGACCCAGCCCGAAGGCGAGGAGACGATTGGCGAACTGCGCCGCAAGGCGATCGAGATCGCGATAGGTCAACGTCGCGCCGAAGTAGGCCAGCGCGGGCTTATCGGCGTAGCGCGCGACCGCCTCGTCGAACATCTCCGGGAGGGTCTGATTCGGGTACTTGAGCTGGGCGGGGACCCCTTCGCCATACTGCGCCAACCAGGGCTTCGTCGCGGGCGTCACCGCCGCATCACCGCTCCCCGTCGCCCGTTCCTGCGTCATGCCGCGCCGCTCCGCCGCCATCCCCGTCCCTTTCGTCGCGACCAGCCCACACGCCTATATCATTCGTTGCCGAGCGCCAAATCCTACCACACAAGCGAGCGCATCCCACCATACAGCGCGCTACGCGCGATCATTGCTGGTGGGGCGGGAGTAAAGAGAAGGCGGGGCGCGTTTAGGAGATCGGGGGTAGCTGGGCGGGGGTTCGGGCGGACAGCGATCCCCGCCCGCCACACAGCGTATCATCGGTCCCGCGCTTGACAGTCCCTCGCGACGTGTTAGCCTCGCGAGCGCGGCGCAGCAGACGATGTGCCGCGCCTTGTCACACATCATGGAGGAGTTCGATGGATAGCCGCCATCTTGTCGACCCGCAACTCGCCCCGCTCCTCGACCTGTTCCCCGCCATACAACTCACGCCGGAGACCCTGCCGCAGACGCGCGCGCTCAACGCCGAGCTATTCGAGCAACGGCAGGCTTTGCTCCCCGCGTTCCCCAACATCGACGTGAGTGAGCACCACATCCCCGGCCCGGCGGACGCGCCAGAGGTGCGCGTGCTGGTGTATCGACCGAAGAACGCGCCCGGACCATTGCCCGCCCTCCTATGGATTCACGGCGGCGGCTACGTCATCGGCAGCGCCGATCAGGATGATCCGCAGGTCAAGAGCATCGTCGCCCAGGTCGGCTGTGTCGCCGTGTCGGTGGATTATCGCCTCGCACCGGAGACGCCACACCCCGGCCCCGTAGAGGATTGCTACGCCGCGCTCGCCTGGCTGCACGCACAGGCGAACGAGTTGGGGATCGATCCGGCGCGGATCGCCATCGGCGGCGCGAGCGCGGGCGGCGGTTTGGCGGCGGGACTGGGCTTGCTGACGCGCGACCGGGGCGCGATACCGCTCGCCTTCCAGTTGCTGATCTACCCGATGCTCGACGATCGCACCGTCAGCACCGAGGATCCGCATCCCTACACCGGGGAGTTCCTCTGGACGCACGACGCTAACCGCTTCGGGTGGACCGCCCTGCTGGCGCAGGAGCCGGGCGGCGCGGACATCTCGCCGTATGCCGCCGCTGCGCGCGCCACCGACCTGGCGGGGTTGCCCGCCACCTACATCTGCGTGGGGACGCTCGATCTCTTCCTGGAGGAGGATCTGGAATATGCGCGGCGGCTCATACGGGTCGGCGTGCCGACCGAGTTGCACCTTTATCCGGGTGCCTACCACGGCTTCAATCTGGCGCCCGAGGCGGCGGTATCGCTGGCCTATACCCGCGACTACCTCGGCGCGCTCCGCCGTGGGCTCCTCCTCGCCTGACGGTGCCTGACGCGCGTAGCGTCGGCGCGCGATGGAGCACTCCGATCGCGCGCCGACGCTACGGCCCCTATATTCTTGACAAGGTTGACCTTGCTAGTTATGATAATCACAACAACTGAATACCACACCACTCCCATCCAGAGGGGCAGAGGGACCGGCCCGTTGAAGCCCCAGCAACCATTCGTTCCGACGGACAGGTGCTAACTCCGGCAGTACGCACTGGAAGATGTGAGGAGGCGGCCATACGGATACCTGCGGGGTCCGCGTGCCGTCAAGCCCTCATCTTCCGGGATGGGGGTTCGCTGGTTAACCATCATTGACGTGCGGTGCTGGTCAGGCTCGCCTTACGCATGGGAAGCGAATCGCTCCGGCCCAGCGCCGGACACGTCCAGAGGAGTTGCACGATGTCCGTCTCCGCCGACCTCTTCCGCGAAGTCTTCCGCCGCTGGCCGAGTGGCGCGGCGATCGTGACCGCCAGCCACGAGGGCACCACGCACGGCATGATCGTCGGGTCGTTCTGCTCCCTCTCCGCCGACCCGCCGCTGGTCATGGTGAGCGCCGGGTCCACCACGCGCACCCACGATCTGATCGCCGGCGGCGGCGTCTTCGCCGTCAGCATCCTCGGCGAGGAGCAGCGCGCGATCTTCGCCCGCTTCGCCGGGATCGACCGTGCCTTCGACGCCGATCGCTTCGCCGGGCTGCCGGTCGAGATCGGGGCGACCGGCCTGCCGCTCTTCCCGGATGCGCTCGCCTGGGTCGAGTGCCGGGTCGTCGCCCGCCACCCCGGCGCGGGCTACACCATCTTCGTCGGCGAGGTCGTCAACGCCTCGCTCGGCGCGGGCGCGGAGACGAACCCGCTCGTCTACTTCCGGCGCACCCCCGGCACCTTCGTCGCCCAGGAGGGCTAGCAGCGCCGTAACGGCACCGCGCGATCCCCCACCGGAGGCGGAACGATGCAGACACTCTCGCCCACACGGCCCGCAGCGGCCAGCGCCCAGGCCACGCACGGGCGCTGGCCGCGCATCTGCGGCTGTCCGCGCGCCTGAGCACACGTCTCGGGTCGAACTCACCATCCCCGCCGATAACCGATGCCCGTCCATAACCCTGTCGCTGGCAGGGCCGCGCGTCGCCTTGTCTCCCCCGCCGCAGACCACGACCGACGACCCCAATCCTTAGCACCCCGGAGGCCCAATGGGACGCTATCTCTTGGGGCGGGTGGCGACCGCCATCCCCACCCTGCTCCTCCTCACCTTCGTCGCCTTTCTGCTCACCTCCGCCGCGCGCGGCGACCCGGCGGAGGCGGCCTTGCGCCAGGGGGGTCAGGAACCGACCCGGGAGGCGATCGCGGCCTACCGGCAACAGCTCGGCCTGGACGATCCGCTGATCGTCCGCTACGGGCGCTGGCTGATCAATCTGACGCACGGCGATCTGGGGACGTCGTTCCTCTCGCAGCGCCCGGTGCGCGACATCATCGGCGAGCGCCTGGAGCCGACGCTACGCCTCGGGATCACCGCGTTCATCGTCACCAGCATCGTCGGGATCGGGCTCGGGATCCTCTTCGGCCTCAACGTCAACTCGAAGCTCGACGTGATCGGACGCTGGATCAGCCTCCTGCTGGCCGCGATCCCCTCCTTCTGGCTGGCGTTGCTGCTCGTCAGCATCGTCGCGGAGCGCTGGCGACTCCTGCCGGTGGCGGGCTACGGCGGCGCGCGATATCTGATCCTCCCGGTCATCGCCCTCTCGTGCAGCCCGGCGGCGGGGCTGATGCGGCTCAGCCGCGCGGCGATGATCGAGGTCTGGCGGCAGGACTACGTGCGGACCGCCCGCGCCAAGGGCTTGCGGCAATACGCGCTGGTGCTGGGCCACGCCTTGCCGAACGCGCTCCTGCCGATCGTCACCGTGCTGGGGCTGCGCTTCGGGCAACTGTTGGCCGGGGCGATCGTGATCGAGACGATCTTCTCCTGGCCGGGGATGGGCAGCGCCCTGATCGGCGCGATCTCGGGGCGCGACCTCCCCGTCATCGGTGCCTACGTCCTGCTCGCCGGGGTCGCCTTCATCATCGTCAATCTGCTGACCGACCTCAGCTATGGCCTGCTCGACCCGCGCATCCGCCTCGGGGAGAGCAACGGGAGGAACCGATGAGCCTCAGTGAAGCGATTCGGCCCGTCGTCCGGCCCGTACGCCAGCAGTCGGCCTGGATCGGTCGCCTACGCAGCACCTCGTGGCGGCGGCTGCGCCCGATCGTCGTCCCGGCGGCGCTGTTGCTCGCGCTGATCGTGGCGGCGCTCCTCGCGCCGGTCGTGAGCCCGTATGACCCGGACACGATCGACATGAGCGTGGCGCTCGGCAATCCCGGCGCGGAGCACCTCCTCGGCACCGATCAGTTGGGACGCGACCAGCTCAGCCGCCTCCTCTACGGCGGACGCGCGACGTTGCTCCTGACGATCACCGCGACGGTCGGCACGATCGTCATCGCGCTCGTCGTGGGGACGATCGCCGGGTACGCGGGCGGGCGGCTCGACCTATTCCTCTCGACGCTCCTGACCGTGCTGCTGGCCCTGCCGAGCCTCCTGCTGACGCTGGCGATTCTCGGCATCCTCGGACCCGGCACCGAGAGCCTGCTGATCGCCCTGATCGGGGCGGGCTGGGTGGGACAGGCGCGGATCTTCCGCGCCGCGATCCTCGGGCTGCGCGAACAGCTCTACGTGGACGCGGCGCGCAGCGCCGGGGCGACCCCGGCCTGGATCGTCGTGCGCCACCTCTTGCCGAATCTGCTGCCGACGGTGGTCGTCCTCGCCACGCTCGACCTCGGGGGCATCCTGCTGACCGTCTCCAGCCTCAGCTTCCTCGGCATGGGCGTGCAACCCCCCACCGCCGACTGGGGGGTGATGCTGAACGACGCGCGTCCCTTCTTCGCCGAACTACCGCTCCTCGCGATCATCCCCGGCCTCTGCATCACGATCGTGGCCCTCGCCAGCAACCTACTCGGCGACGCGATCCGCGATCTGGTCGATGTGGGGCGTCGCTGATACACGCAACAGACCGCCATCAGTGACACGGCGCAGATCGCGCCGACCCGGCCCGACACACTGTAGGTAGCAGATGGAGAGCAGTACACACCATGAGTAGTTATCGCCCCGCCGTCGTGAACCGTCCTCTGCCCGCCCTCTGGCGGGCCCTCCTCAGCCTCGTCACCGTATTGCTCCTGGCCGCCTGTGGTGGCACCCCGGCCACCTCGGCCCCCGCCGGATCGGGCGCGTCCGGCGCATCCGGCTCGTCCACGCCGGTGGCGGCGTCCGCGTCCGGCAGCCCCGCCGCCGAACAGCGCGCCGACGTGCAAGAGTTGACGGTCGGTATCTCGCGCAACCTCGTCAACGGCGAGCACGATTTCCTCTACGCGCACACCAATCTCCAGGTCTGGGAGCCGCTGATCCGCTACGACAACAATCTGGTGCCTCAGCCCGGCCTCGCGGAGAAGTGGACCCTCAGCGCCGATGGCCTGACCTGGACCTTCCAGTTGAAGACCGGGGTCAACTTCTCCGATGGCACCCCGTTCAACGCGGACGCGGCGATCGCGAACATCAAGCGCTTCCGCACCGTCAGCGGCTGGCCCTCGATCTTCCTCGGCGGGATCAATTACTCGGAGATCTACGGCGACCCCGAGCAGATCGAGAAGATCGACGACGCCTCCTTCAAGCTCGTCTACAAGGAGACGCGCCCGCTCCTCCCCTACTCCATCGCCAACCACTACAGCGCCATGTTCTCGCCCAAGAGCTTCGGCGAAAGCGGCGACTTCACCGGCCTGCCGATCGGCACCGGGCCGTACAAGCTGGCCGACTGGAAGCGCGACCAGTACGCCATCCTCACCCGCAACGAGAGCTATTGGGGCCAGAAGCCGGCGCTGACCAAGATCACCCTCAAGATCTACAGCGACGGGAACTCGCGCCTCTCCGCCCTCAAGGCGGGCGAAGTGGACGCCCTGGTCGAGCTCGGCGCGGTCCTCCCCGCCCAGGCGCGCGACCTCCGCAACGACCCGAACTTCGTCGTCAGCGCCCACGCCTCGGCCTGCTCGACCAACCTCGGCTTCAACGGCGCGACCGGCGTCTTCAAGGACATGCGCCTGCGTCAGGCCGTCGGGCTGGCGATCGACCGCAACGCCTTCGTGCGCGATCTCCTCTATGGCTACCACACCCCGGCGACCGGGATGATGATCGCGCCGAATACCACCTTCTACAGCACCGATCCCGCCGCCGCGCTCGGCTACGACCCGGCGAAGGCCCAGGCGCTGGCGAAGGAGGCGCTGAACGGTGGACGCGCGAAGGTCACCCTGGCCTTCTCGCCCCCCGGCGAGGGGATCACCGCGCTCCCCTACCCGCAGATCGCGGCCTACCTCCAGGCGACCCTCAAGCCGCTCGGCCTCGACATCGAACTGAAGCAGCAGGAGGCGGCGGCGCTGACCGATACGCTGAAGCAGGGTTCGTTCGACCTGACCCTCGCCAACAATTGCTGGGCGACCGGCGACCCGAACTACATCCTCGGGCGGCTCCTCTCGTCCAAGGCGGCGCTCAACACCACCAATAACGGCGGCTACAACAACCCCAAGGTCGATCAACTGCTAGCCCAGGCGCGCGTGACGATCGATCCGGCGGCGCAGAAGCAGCTCTACTTCGAGATCGAGAAGATCGCTGCACAGGAGTATCCGCTCGATCCGCTCTTCGACCAGCAGACGATCATCGCGGCCCGCCCCTGGGTGAAGGGGTTGACCCAACGGATCGCCTACGCCCCGAGCTTCGAGGCGATCTACCTCGTCAAGCACTGACGCCGCACGCGCCGGGGGACGGCTCGTTCAGGATACCTTCACACGAGAGGCGCTGCCTGAGGATCGCCGCTGGCGCGTGCGTTACACTGACGTGGCCTAATCCCTAACCGGGGGATTGGGGCTCGCGGGCCACGACAGGGCAGAGAGAGGAGCGGCACCCCCGATGGACTATCCGAAAACCGCGCGACAGGCGGAATTCATGGCGCTGGCCGACCGGCTGGCCGATCAAATCGCCGTCCGCGCGCCGGAACACGACCGCGCCGGAACCTTCCCCCACGAAGCCTTCCGGTTATTGCACGAGTCGGGCTACCTGGCCCTGACCGTGCCGGAGGAATACGGCGGGCGCGGCGCGACCCCGCTGGAAATAGCGCTGGCACAGTCGCGGCTGGCGCGCGGCGACGGCGCGGTCGCCCTCAGCGCGACGATGCACCTCGTCCTCGTCGGGCGGCTGGCGGACACCCGCCCCTGGCCGGAGGAGTTGTTCGCGCGCTGCTGCCGCGAGGTCGTGGCGAGCGGCGCGCTGATCAACTCGGCGGCGAGCGAGCCGGCCCTCGGCAGTCCCAGCCGGGGGGGATTGCCGGCCACGACCGCGACGAAGGTCGCCGAGGGCTGGCAGATCGACGGGCGCAAGAGCTGGACGAGCCTCGCCCCCGCCCTCCGCTACGCGATCATCTCGACCGCGATCCATACGGAAGGGGCGGAGCCGCGTCGGGCGAATTTCCTGGTCCCGATGGCCGCCGAGGGGGTGCGGATCGAGGAGACCTGGGACAACCTGGGGATGCGCGCCTCCGGCAGCCACGATGTCGTGCTGGAAGGGGTGATCGTCGGCGAGGACGCCTTGCTGCCGGGCGACGACGCGGCCAGGGGGGGTGACCCGCGCGGCTGGGGGGCCGTGGTCGGCTCCGTCTACCACGGCATCGGCACGGCGGCGCGCGACTACGCGGTCCGCTACGCCCGCGAGCGCACGCCGACCGGCCTCCCCGGCCCGATCGCGGAGTTGCCGACGATCCAGCACCGCATCGCGGAGATCGAGCTGCTGATCCTGCAAGCGGGCGCGGTCTACTTCGGCACATTGGAGGAGTGGGACGCCCACCCGGAGCGGCGTGGCGGGCTCGCCTGGCGATTGGCGGCGGGGAAATATCTGACGACGAACAACGCGATCAAGGTCACCGATCTGGCGCTGCGCGTCACCGGCTCCGCCGGGCTCCTGCGGGCGCAGCCGCTCGAACGCTACTTCCGCGATGTGCGCGCGGGGCTCGGCCATCCGCCCGCAGACGACATCGCGCTGACGACGATCGGCAAGGCCGCGCTCGGGCTGTAATAGCGCGCGCGTCGTCTGGCACTCGCCCGCATAACGCAGTCGCACCAGCATCGTATCGGAGGCGACGTATGACGTATATGGATACGTCGCACCATGCTCCGACGTGATAGTCAGCCCAACATGGGTGGAGGAGGAAACCGATGACTGCAACACCACGACCCGGCTTCGCGACACTGGCCCTGCACGCCGGACAGTCGGTCGATCCGACGACGAAGTCCCGCGCGGTGCCGATCTACCAGACGACCTCGTACCTCTTCGACAACGCCGAGCACGCGGCTAATCTCTTCGATCTGGCGGTGCCGGGCAACATCTACACCCGGATCATGAACCCGACCACCGATGTCTTCGAGCAGCGCGTGGCGCAACTCGAAGGGGGGATCGGCGGCCTGGCGGTCGCGTCCGGGCAGGCGGCGGAGGCGCTGGCGATCCTCAACATCCTCTCGGCGGGGGACGAACTCCTCTCCTCCACCAGCCTCTACGGCGGCACCTACAACCTCTTCGCGCACACCCTGCCGCGCCTCGGGATCGCGGTCCGCTTCGTCGATCCGAGCGACCCGGAGAACTTCCGGCGCGCGATCGGCGAGCGGACCCGCGCGATCTACGCCGAGACGGTCGGCAACCCCAAGCTCGACACCCTGGATATCGCGGCGGTCGCGGCGATCGCCCACGAGGCCGGGCTGCCGCTGATCGTCGACAACACGATGCCGAGCCCGGCGCTGGTCCGCCCGCTCGAACACGGCGCGGACATCGTCATCCACTCCGCCACCAAGTTCATCGGCGGACACGGCACCAGCATCGGCGGGATTATCGTCGATGGCGGCACGTTCGACTGGGCCAACGGGAAGTTCCCGGCCTTCACCGAGCCGGACCCCTCCTACCACGGCTTGAAGTACGCGGAGGCGCTCGGGGCGGCGGCGTACATCACCAAGGCGCGGATCCAGCTCCTGCGCGATCTCGGCCCGGCGATCTCCCCGTTCAACTCCTTCCTCCTGCTGCAAGGGGTGGAGACGCTGCCGCTGCGGATGGAGCGGCACAGCCAGAATGCGCTGGCGATCGCCCACTTCCTGGAAGGGCATCCGGCGGTCTCCTGGGTCAACTACCCCGGCCTGCCGAGCCACCCGACCCACGCCCTCGCGGCGCGTTACCACCAGGGGGGCTTCGGCGCGCTCATCGGCTTCGGGGTGCGCGGTGGATTGGCGGCGGGCAAGCGGCTGATCGACAACGTCGAACTCTTCTCCCTGCTGGCGAACATCGGCGATGCCAAGTCGCTGATCATCCACCCGGCCAGCACCACGCACGCGCAGCTCGCCCCCGAGGCGCGCGTCGCCTCCGGCGTGACCGACGACTTCATCCGCCTCTCGGTCGGGATCGAGTCGCTGCGCGACATCCAGGCCGACCTCGACCGTGCGCTCGGCATCGCGGTCGCCGGACAATAAACTGGCCGCCGACAGAACGGCACCGGCCCGCATCGGCCAGCGACCAGGCACAAGAGGAGGGCGGCGAATCAGTGCGATTCGCCGCCCTCCTCCCTATTTCCCGACTGCCCTTTGACAAAAACCGGGACTGGGCGTACACTTTGCACAATCTTTACTTTCTATATTACTTTAGTGAAGAATAATAGATCCATAGCGCGAGGTCTGCCATGCTCCGCCATCGCACCGCGCAAGCAAATGCCCGACACGCCTCCCCGCACGCCACTTCGCCGATCGCGCGCGATGCCGCAGCGCTGTTCGGCGGCGCGCTCCTACCACACGACGCTCCTGGATGAACTCTGGTTGAGCGTCGGCGCAACGGGACAACGCGAGTTGCTGTTGCGGACAGCGGATGACGCGCGCGGCTGGGCGGTGGTAGCAGGGCTGACGGTCGTGGTGCCCGATCTCTGCGCGGCGAGCGCCCGGTACGCGGCACAGCTCGGCTGCGCCCCACTGGCGCTCGATCCGGCGGAGATGGAGGAAGCGGGACTGGCGCAACGGTTCACGCTCGACCCCTGCTGGCTGACCCTGCTCACACCCGCCGACGACACCGCCGCCGCCGACTTCCTAACCCGGCACGGCCCCGGCATCTACGCCCTCGCGTTGCGCGACGGCGTGGGCGGAGTAGTGCGGGGTAGTCGAGTAGGCCGGTAAGTTAAGCGGGGCGGGGGCCGCGCCTGGAGCAAGCCCTCGCCCGCGCCACTGGATCGCCTTCTCATGCCATCTTCCTTGGTGAAACCTAAATCGAAGCGCGTATGGGAGGGGCACGGCGGGCGTGGGCTGCCGGTGGACTGAAGTACCCCGGAGGGTAGCCGCTACCCATGAAGGGCACACTGTACCCCGGAGGGCAGCCACGACCCCTGAAGGGCAGCCACTCCCGGCTGGATGGCCTGCGGCCACGCAGTCCGCCCGCGCTGCCTGGGCGGCGACGGTGCGGTATATGGTTCCCATCGGCGCTTGGGTTTAGTTCACCGCCTCACCGATGGATGGCCCAACGCATACGCCTCTGGCTTTTCGGCCAGGGGCGTACCTGTCGGCGCGACCATGTATCCGGCACCCACACCCGCCTTACACTGCGTATAGGCGCATAGAGCGCGCAGTCAGAAGGAAAGGGAGTAAGCATGGAACGATACGTCGAGGCGACCTCGCAACTCGTGGCAGAGATCTTCGTCCGCGACATCGCCCGGTCGCGCGCCTTCTACGAGGCGCTCGGCTTCGCGCTTCAGGGCGACAAGGGCGACTTCGTCAGCCTGAGTTGGGAGGGCCATCTCCTCTTCCTCGACGAGCGCCACGACCTCCCGCCCGCACCGCCCCAGCCTCTGGTCAACATCCGCGTGATGGTGCCGGATGTCGAGCGCCATTGGGCGTGCGCCCAGGACTCCGGCGCGCACATCTTCGCCCCGCTCGCCGATCGCGGTTACGGCCTGCTGGACTTCACTATCGTGGACCCGGACGGCATCGGCGTCCGCTTCGCAACGCGGAAGTGAGGGACGATTAACAGGAGGCACAGAGGCACAGAGGGGGACGAAAGAGAAAGGAACGGATAGGGAAAACGTTAGGAATGGCTTCGGCCTGTGTCTTGCCATAGACTCAGCATCGACCCTGCCATTCTTCTCTCACTCCTTCTCCCGCACCTTCTATAGGACCGGTGCGCTCGTGTACTCCCTGACTACCGTCCCATTCTTCTCCCTTTTTCGTCCTCGGTGTCTCTGTGTCTCCTGTTTCGTTCCCTACTCGCCCCGCAGCTTCGCCAGGGTCGCTTCGAGGCGGCGACTGTCCTCGGCACCGTAGGCGGCGAGGGCGGGGTTGATCTTCAGGCTCATGCCGGTGAGGGCCCGGCCCGGCCCGGACTCGATGAAAGTGTCGCAGCCCGCATCCGCCAGCCGCCGCATCGAGTCGACCCAGCGCACCGGACCGGCCACCTGGCGACGCAGCGCCTCCTTGACCTCGGCGGCGGTGCGGACCCAATCGCCGGTGGCGTTGGCGACGACCGGGATCTGCGGGTCGCGGAACTCGTAGCGATCGAGCTCCGCCGCGAACTCATCGGCCAGCTCCGACATCAGGCTGCAATGAAACGGTGCGCCGACCTGCAACGGGATGACCCGACCCGCGCCCGCCTCCTTCGCCGCCGCCGAGGTTCGCTCGACCGCCGCGCGCTCGCCGGAGATCACCGTCTGCTCGGGGGTGTTGTAGTTCGCGGGCTCCACGACCCCCGCGCCCGCCTCGCGGGTCGCCCGGCAGACCGCGTCCACCCGCTCGGGGGGAAGGCCCATCACGGCGGCCATCGCCCCCGGCGTGCGCGCGTTGACCTCGGCCATCAACTCGCCGCGTCGCCGCACCAGCCGCAACGCATCCTCGAAGCGCAGGGTTCCGGCACAGACGAGCGCCGAGTACTCCCCAAGGCTGTGGCCCGCCACCGCCTCCGGCACGATTCCTTCGGCGCGCAGCACATCGAGGACGGCCATGCTCACCAGGAAGATCGCCGGCTGCGTGTTCTGGGTCTCCACCAACCGCTCGTCCGGCCCGTTGAAACACAACTCGGTCAGCCCGAAGCCGAGGATCTCATCCGCCGGGCGGAAATAGCGATCGAGCAAGGCCGGGTAGCGCTCCGCGAAGTCGCGCCCCATCCCGACCTTCTGCGCCCCCTGCCCCGGAAAGAGCACCGCGATCCGCACCACCACAGCCTCCCATCTCTCGAATGACGAATGACGACTCACGACTCATGACTCACAACTCACGACTCGATAGTGACCCATCGGCCTGCGCGCGGCAAGAGCCAACCGAGGATCACGGATGCACGTCGCCAAGTGCGGTGTGCGCGCACCAGCATACGAGCGGGGCGGCGTCCGCGCCAATCCACGCCGCCGTGCGGTATCATGGAACGCGGCAAGAGCCTGACCGCTAACACCAGAGGAGGAACACCATGCCGGACTTCACCACCCCGCACGGACAGCGCGCCACCGAGCGACTGCACACCGAAGAGGTCATCTGGCTCACGACGATCGGTGGCGACGGGACGCCGCAGCCGAGCCCGGTCTGGTTTCCTCTGGGAAGAGGATACGGTGCTGATCTTCAGCGAGCCGAAAACGCCGAAGGTCGCCAACATCCGCCGCTCGCCGAAGGTCGCGTTGCACTTCGATAGCGACGGCGAGGGGGGCGACATCGTCGTCATCACCGGTGAGGCCGCGATAATCTCCGGCGGTCCTGTCGCCATGATCCCCGCCGCCTACACCACCAAATACGCCAGGGGTCTCAAGGACATCAAGATGACCGCCGACGAGATGGCCGCGCAATTTTCCGCCGCGATCCGCGTCACGCCGACGAAGCTGCGGGGCCACTAACTGCTGCGGTGCCGGGAGCGGCGCTGCTGCGACGAGGGAAGGCAGCGGCATCCCGGCGCCCTTACCCGCCCTCTTCAGGGGCGGGTCGCCGCAGCAGCGGCAAGGAGGGGTTGATCCCCCCACGCTACACACAAGGGGAATAGGGACCGATGACCGCAACCCAGACACGCGCCTACCTCGCCTCACCGCTCGGCTTCGCCGCCTCGACGGCGACATTCATGGCCGAACTCAAGGCGGCGCTGAGCGAACTGGTGATCGTGGAGAACCCGTGGGACTTCGGCGGGCCGGAGCTCTCCGTCGCCTTCACCAGGGCGCATGCGCTGATCCGCCACGACGAGCGCCGGGCAGCACTGCACGCGCTCAACTCGCGGATCGCCGCGAAGAACGAGGAGACGATCCGGCGCTGCGATCTCGTCGTCGCGGTCCTCGATGGCGTCGATGTGGACTCCGGCACCGCCAGCGAGATCGGTTTCGCCTTCGGCCTCGGCAAGCCGTCGCTCGGCCTCCGCACCGATTCCCGCCTGGCCGGGGACAACCTCGGCTCGACCGTCAATCTCCAGGTCGAATACTGGATCGAGGCGAGCGGAGGCGTGATCGTCGCCAGCACGGCGGCGCTGGTCGAGGCGCTACGCGACTGGCTGGACGAGCGCCAATAGCGCGAAGGATCGCTCGCCGCCCCGAAGGACGGCGGGCACGGGCGGGGCGATGGTCTTGAATCGGAGACGACGTAGCGGGTGGTGCGCCGACCCACCGATCGTGAACGAGGGTCAACGCTCCTCGGCGCGCGCTCGTCAGCCGGAGCACCCGGCGCACCGCGTGGCACGCCGATGACGTTCCTCGGACTCCCCCCGCTCGATTGGGCGATCGTCGGGCTCCTCACGGCGCTGATCACGATCGTCGGGCGGCTGCCGGAGCGCCGCGCCACCGCGCGCGATAGCCGCACGCGCAAGGGCTGAGCAAAACCAGCTCAGTGCCGCCCGCCACCCTCGCGGAAGAAGCTCATCAGCGTCTCGGTCGGGGCGCTCGATTCGATATCGTCCAGAACCTCCAGGAAGGTGATCCGCGTCCACGGATAGAGGAACGAGGTCGCCCCGTTCGTCAGCGTGTTCAACTGCTTCCCATCGCGCTTGCGCGGATTGGTGATGCGGATATAGCTGTGCGTCGGATCCGGCAGCGCATCCATATCGCCCATGAACGGATCTTCATTGTGAAGGTGCAATACGACCTGAATCGCCACGTCTTTCCTCACTCTCTGGCCCCAAAATGGGGCGCTCAGGATTCGTCTTCGGCCCCCGCAGTCGGTAGATGCTCGCCGGTCGTGAGAGCGTACACCTTGCCATCGGTGCAACCGATCAGCAGCACGTTGCCGTAGAGCACCGGCGACGCCGGGATCGGCTTGCCGAGGTTGTGCGACCAGATCACCTCGCCGGTCGCCCGATCGAGGCAGTAGATCGCGCCATCGAGCGCGCCGTAATAGACGCAGTGCGCGGTCGCGACCGCCGATGAGGTCACCCGCCCGCCGTGCGGCACCTCCCAGATCCGCTCGCCGGTCGCCACATCGAGCGCGTAGAAGCGCCCCACCGAGGAGCCGATATACGCGCGCCCGTCGCGCGTCGCGGCGGTCGCCACGACCGGTGCCCCGGTTTCGTGTCGCCAGCGGAACTCCCCGTGACCGAGGCCCAGCCCATAGATCGAGCCATCGAGCGAGCCGCAGATCACCACGCCCTCGGCGATCGTCGGGGAGGCGAGGATCGGGCGTCCGGTGGCGAAGCGCCAGAGCTGCCGCCCGGAGTCGTGCGCCAGCGCGTAGAGGAAGCCATCGTCCGAGCCGATGATGACCACGTTATCCTGCCGCGCCGCCGAGGAACGTACCGGGCCGTAGGTGCGGTAGCGCCAGAGGAGCGCGCCGGTCGCCGGATCGAGCTTATAGACATACCCATCGTCCGAGCCGATCAGCACCCCGCCCGCCCCTTCGTCGGCCCGGGCGGAGGAGCGCACCGGCATATTCGTCTTGTAGCGCCATTTCAGGCGCCCGCTATCCAGGGCCAGGCCATAGACGGCCCCATCCTCGCTGCCGACGATCACCGTATCGCGCCAGACGCTCGGCGCGGAGCAAATGCCCCGCCCCGCCGGGAACTGCCAGGTGGTCCCGCCGCTCTGCACGTCGAAGGCGTAGAGACGCGCGTCGTACGAGCCGACGAGGAAGTGCTCGTCGGCCACGATCCCGGCGTTCCGCACCTCATCGCCGGTCGTCGCCGACCAGACGAAGCGCTCGGTCGGCGCGACCTGCGGGCGCGGCGCGGCGGGCGACGGCGCGTCGGTGGGGGTGAGCACCTCGGTGGCGGTCGGCAGGATCGCCGCGCGGCGCGGGCGGGGCGGGGCGGCCACGGCGGGAGGGGAAAGGGGTGCGGAGGGGAGCCGCCGCGTCGCCGCCCGGCAGCGCAGGAGCGCCGCCTTGAACTCCGCCGCCGAGGCATAACGATCGCGCGGCGCATAGGCGACCCCACGCAGGATCACCTCCTCCATCTGCGCGCTGATCCGCACGTTGAAGGCGCGCGGCGCGCGCTGATCGAAGGTAAACGGCGTCTCGAAGCGCGGATCGACCCGCGTCGCCAGGTGGTGCAGGGTCGCGCCGAGGGCGTAGAGATCGGTGCGCGCATCGGCCACGCCGCGATACTGCTCCGGCGGGGCATACCCCTCCGTGCCGATCATCGTCCCGCGTTGCTGATTCTGGAAGCCGCGCGCGATCCCGAAGTCGATCAGCATCAGCGAACGATCCTCGCGGATCATGATGTTGGAAGGCTTAAGATCGCGGAAGATGATCGGGTCGGGCGACTGGCCGTGGAGATAGCTCAGCACATCGCAGAGGGCCAGACCCCAGTCGAGCAACTCCGTCTCCAGGAAACCGTCGGTCGTCTGCTCGATCAGCGTCTCCAGATTCTGGCCGGGGATGAATTCCTGCACGAGGTAATAATTGCCGCCCTCGGTGAAGTAGTCGAAAATCTTGGGGATCAGGGGGTGCGAGAGGACCGCCAACAGGCCCGCCTCGCGCTCGAAGTTCGTGGCGCGTTGCTGCCGCAGCGTCTCGTCGCCGCCGCCATCGAACATTTCCTTCACGGCACAGACCCGCTCGACGTTGGCGAAGCGGAGATCGAGCGCCTTATAGACGGTGCTCATCCCGCCCGCGCCGAGCGCGGAGGTGACCCGGTAGCGCCCCTGGAGGATCGTCCCGGAGGGGATCGGCATCTGGCGCTGGCCGCGCCCCCCGCCATCGGAGGAGCTGTGCGAGCCGCGACCGCCCCCGTCCGAAGAACTGACGGAACCGCGCCGCGCCGCTGCCGGGCCTTCGGGGGCGGTATTGCCGCCGACCCGTTTCTTGAGAATCAGGGGCGGCCTCCTCGCTCACACGCCGGGCTCGCTGGACAGACGTGAATGGTCTCGATGGTTGAGCGCAATGCGCCAAACTCCACCCCACGATTATATGGGCCGGTCGGGCTAACGAATAGCGCTCGCGGGTAGGCCATTGGTCCTGATCGCGCCGACGCGACCGTCGTGCAAGCGTCGGGCGATACGCCACAAGGCATGCGGCGAAACCGGGCCTCAGGGTCGCGTGTTATACTCATTCAGATGTTGCCCGCGCAGGGTGAGGAGGGGAAATGGTCCACGATCAGCAGGAGACGGCCCGGTTGACACCGACCGAGCCGCCCCCGGTAGCTGCTGACGACAGACAGACAGTGAGCGCACCGCTCGATGAATCCGAGCCAGCGGGCGGACGCCGCGCCTTCACCTTCGCGCGCGAGTTGATCGAGACAGTGCTGCTGACCCTGGTGATCTTCGTGGCGGTGCGGACGCTGGTCGTCAACTTCCGCGTCGATGGCGAGAGCATGTCGCCCAGCCTCGCCAATGGGCAGTATCTTCTCGTTAACAAGGCCGTCTTCTTCCACTTCGATCTCAACGCCGTCCGCAATATCCTCCCCGGCCAGGATCGGCAGGGGCAGGACGAGGTCTACCTCTTCCATCCGCCGCAGCGCGGCGACATCATCGTCTTCGATCCGCCCCTGCGGTCCGATAAGCCCTACGTGAAGCGGGTGATCGGCTTGCCGGGCGATCGAATCGCGGTACATGACAACAAGGTCTGGGTCAACGGCACGGCGATCGACGAGAGCTACATCGCCGCCCCGCCGCATTACATCTATCCGCTCATCGGGGGCGAGTTCACCGTTCCCGCAGGCTCGATCTTCGTCTTCGGCGACAATCGCAACAATAGCAGCGACTCGCACATCTTCGGGCAGGTGCCGCTCAATAATGTGATCGGCAAGGCGATCGTCTCCTACTGGCCGCCGGAAGGATTCGGGATCATCCCACACGAGCGCTACACCGGGGCGGCGGCGAACCCCTGATACGATCGATACGATTGCACCCGCTGTAGGGCGAGGGGTAGAATGGGTTGGGGTGATGCAGCCTCGTCGTTCCCCAATCCCAGGCCAGCAGCGATACCGGTCGGCCTCCTGGCGTCTCCCTTGCGAGCAGGCGCGATAGGCTCAGCACACAGAGGACGGGCGACGATGATCGAAGCGGTAGTCGATAGTATTCGCGTCAGCATGGTCAACCAGCAGCGGGTGGTCTTCCTCCGCGAGGTCAGCGGCGATCGCCATCTGCCGATCTGGATCGGCCCATTCGAGGCCGAGGCGATCGCGATGGAGTTGCAAGGGGTCCAATCGAAGCGCCCGCTCCCCTATGATCTCCTGAAGGCGGTCATCACCGACCTTGGCGGACACCTGAGCCGGATCGAGGTCACCGAACTCCGCGAGGCCGTGTTCTACGCGCAGTTAGTGGTGGAAATCAATGGGCGCGTCGTCATCATCGATGCGCGCCCGAGCGACGCCATCGCCCTCGGTGTGCGCGCCAAGGTGCCGATCCTCGTCGCCGAGAGCGTGATGGACGAGGCGGGCGTCGAACTCGGTGCCAACAGCGAGGACGAAGAGGACGAGCCGTTGAAGGGCGAAGAGGGCGAAGAGTCACCGACAACCCCACGGGCGGGTGAGGAGCGGCTCTCCGTCTTCCGCGACTTCATCAATAGCCTGGACATCGACGATCTGGGCAAGAAGGACAAGGACTGAGCGGCGGTGCATCAGGGGGCAGGGGCATGGACTTCGGACGGGAGCCGGAACCGACGCGGGATGATACGGTGCGTGAGGAGCGTATCAAGCGCCTGATCCTGGCGGCGGTCCCGCGCTGTGGTGCCTGCCAGCACTCGTACGCGGTGGCTGATTTCGCGGTCATCGGCCACCGTGAGCACCTCTGGATGATCACGGTGCGGTGTGCCGACTGCCAGCATCAGGGCTTCATCACCGCCGTGGTGGAGGGGCACGGGATCGAGGAGCGGCACGCCCCGCGCGCGTCGCGCGCCGAGTTCTTCACCGAAGAGACCGCGCGCATCGTACCCTACAATCCGGTCACGGTCGATGATCTCCTCGACCTGCACGACTTCCTCGACGACTTCAACGGCGACTTCGCGCGCCTCTTCGCGCGCCGCAAAGGCTCGACGAGCGGCGGGCACGACTGACCGATCGGCGCGCGGGCATCCCGACAGGACGGAGCGGTTTTCGGAGCGGCAATCATTCTTTCTCTGGCGAGGCGATGGCAAAGATTGTACGTCTGCTTAGTGGCATGCTTGTCGCCGCTATAGCCACGTATCTCTGGCTGCTGGTCTCCAACGAGATAGTCGTGATCCTCGCCGGAACAGCGATCATCGGTGCCTGTGTGGCAGCGACGATGCGCTCCCGCTGGGCGCTGGTGCTCATCCCGGCGGCGGTGATGGTCGGGCTCGAAACGTGGCGCGCGACCGCCTGCCCACAATGCGCGAGTAGCGACGATACCCCGTTCGTCGTATTCATCATCAGCCTCCCGTTCTACGGCGGAAGCGCGCTGGTCGGGGCGGCGATCGGGACCGCGCTGACCTGGCACCGCCGTGGCGCAGCATAGCGTTCAGCGTCCGTCGATCGGTCCCGAGCCTGCATCTATTTGCGGGCGCGATAGCGGCAGGGTCATCGGCACGGCCACTTTGTGGGCGATCATGGCGTCTCCCAGCCTAAACCTTCCAGCGTTCGCGCCGCAGCCCGCGCGCTCAGCCGACCAGTTGCTCCACCAGCAACGCCTTCTGGACGTGAAGGCGATTCTCGGTCTGATCGAAGATGATCGACTGCGGGCCGTCCACGACCTCGGCGGTCACCTCCTGGCCGCGCAGCACCGGCAGGCAGTGCATGAAAACCGCCTCCGGGATGGTGGCGTCCATCAGCCCTGCGGTGACCCGATACGGCTCCAGATCATCGACCGGCATCGTGTCCGGGTCGCCCATGTTGCGCCAGACATCGGTGTAGACGATATCCGCGCCGCGCACACCGAGGTAGGTGTCGTGGATCACCTCGACTGTCGCGCCGCTCGCGGCGGCGTGACGCCGCGCCCGCGCCAGGATGTCGGCGTTCGGCAGCCGCGTCGGCGGGCAGACGACGCGCACGTTCAGCCCGAGCAGCGCGCCGGAGAGCATCAGCGAGTGGCACATGTTGTTCGCGCCCCCCACGAAGGCGAGGGTGCGCCCGTGCCAGTCGCCGAACTTCTCCCGGATCGTCAGCATGTCGCAGAGCGCCTGGCAGGGGTGGAGGAGATCGGAGAGGCCATTGATCACCGGCAGGCCGCCGACTTGCAGCCCGTACAAGGTCTCGTGCTGCATCACGCGCGCCATGATCGCGTCCACGTAGCGCGCGAGGACGTTGCTGGTATCCTCGATCGTCTCGCCGCGCCCGAGCTGGAGATCGCGCGTCGAGAGGAAGAGTGCATGACCGCCGAGCTGGGCCACCCCGGCCTCGAACGAGACGCGCGTGCGGAGGGACACCTTCTCGAAGATCAGCGCCACCGTCTTGCCGCGCAGCAGATCGTCGTGCAAGATCCCGCGCCGCCGCTCTTCCTTCAGCACCGCCGCCCGATCGAGGACACGCCGCAATTCCTCGCCGCTGAAATCGTCGTCGGCGATCAAGCTGCGTCCCAGGAGTGAACCCACCGCCGTCATCGTTGCTCTCCCTGCGCCATTCGCATCATCGGGCGCGACGCCCGACCGCGCAGCGCCGCTCGGTCCCGCCGTGCGCCCGCCGGACGGCGAGGCGGCGGAACCTCAATTCACCAGTTCCGTCACCGAGTCAGTCGCCGGTATGGAAAACGCGGTCGCCGGCATCGCCGAGACCGGGGCAGATGTAACCCTGCTCATTCAACCCCTGGTCGAGCGCCCCGACATAGATCGCCACGTCGGGGTGCGCCGCCGCGAGCCGCATCGCGCCGTATGGGGCCGCGACGATCCCGATGTAGGTGATCCGCTCCGCACCGATCTCCTTGACCAATTCGACCGCGCTGATCGCCGAGCCACCGGTCGCCAGCATCGGATCGACCACGATGCAGTGCGCGGCCTGCCCGCTCCGCATCGTGCGGTTGTAGTAGGGGACCGGGCGCAGCGTCTCATCGTCGCGATAGAGGCCGAGGTGCCAGACGCGCGCCTCCGGCAAGAGGTGCAGCAACGGCTCCACCATCGCCAGCCCGGCGCGCATGATCGGCACGATCGCCAGCGGCTCGGCCAGCTTCGCCCCGACCATCGCTTCGAGCGGCGTCTCGATCGGTGTGTCGGTCAACGCCAGATCGGCCAACGCCTCGTAGGCGATCAGCGTCGTCAACTCGCCGAGCAGCGCGCGGAAGCGTGGCGCGTCGGTCTGGCGCGCGCGCAACGTGGTCAGTCGCACGGCGACCAGCGGGTGCGCCGCGACGTGCAGACTCGCCAGTCGCAACGCCGCGTCGCGCGTCGGCTGCTCACGCCCCGCCATCGGGCGCGGGCGTGCCCCCTCGGCCATCATTCGCCTCTTACTGAGAACGATCGCGCGGGAGCGGCGTCGACCGCGCGCCGTCTCCCGCACCTGTCCCGATCGCCCCGTGATGATCGCCGATCCTCCCGGCCTGCGCCGGAAGAGCGCTAGTATACACTACGCGATCGCGGGGTGGTCGCATGGCATGGGACGTGCGCCAACCGCTGGTGTGATCACCCCTCAACACGCCAGCAGCAGCCCGCCAAGGTCAGCGAATATCGGCGCAATACAGGGTAGTGAAGCGTATGCCGGAGTCCCGCTCGCACACCACCAGCCCGCCCCGCCCCACCCGCCACTGGCCCGCCACCGTGCTCCTCGTCGCCCTGCTGGCGGCTGGCGGCGGGGGCGGCATGACCACCGCCACCAGCACCACCGGCTCCGGCGGCGCTCCGGCCACCGCACGCACCGCCACCACGGCTCCCGCCGCCGCGCTGATCGGCACCGTCGCCGCCACCCCGCTCGGCGGCACGAGCACCGCGACGACGGCGCGTACCGCGACCACCGGCGCGAGCGGCAGCCCGACCGGTAACCCGACCGGGGCCGCCTCGCCGGTCGCCAGCGCACCCACCGGGCCGTTGCAACCACAGACATTGAAAGTCCCGGCGCGGCAGGGGCAGGCCGAACTGACCCAGGAACGCACCCTGAATCTCCCAACTGGCTTCCAGATCGGCGTCTTCCAGGGCGGACTCGGGAGCGCGCGCCTGCTGACCTGGAGCCCGGAAGGGGCGCTGATCGTCAGCGAACAATCGAGCAAGGGTCGCGTCACGATCCTGACCGATACGAATGGTGGCGGGGTCGCCGATGGGCGCACCGTGTTCGCCGACGGCCTCAACAACCCGCACGGCCTCGCCTTCCACGATGGCTACCTGTACATCGCGGAGACCACGCGGGTGATCCGCTACCGCTGGCAGGGCGGCGCGGCGGCGCAGGGCGCGGCGGAGACGATCATCGACAACATCCCGACCGGCGGGCACTCGACGCGCACGATCGTCTTCGGGCCAGACAACAAGCTCTATCTCGCGGTCGGGTCGAGTTGCAACGTCTGCAAGGAGACGAGCCCGCTCCGCGCGGCGATCTGGCAATACAACGCCGATGGCAGTGGCGGGCGGCTCTACGCGCGCGGCCTCCGCAACGCGGTCGGCCTCGCCTGGCAGCCCGGCACCACCAACCTCTACGCCACCAATAATGGCCGCGACGGCCTCGGCGACAATGTCCCCCCGGAGACGATCAACCTCGTCGGCGATGGCAACGACTACGGCTGGCCCTATTGCCACAACGGCACCATCGTGGACACCGAGTTCGGCAACCTGGGGAACTGCGCCCGGGTGACCAAACCCGCCGTGGAGATGCAGGCCCACTCCGCGCCGCTCGGCCTCGCCTTCGCCGGTGGCGGCATGTTCCCCGCTGGCTACAGCGGCGATCTCTTCGTCGCCTTCCACGGCTCCTGGAACCGCAGCCAGAAGACCGGCTACAAGATCGTGCGCGCCCGCTTCGCGAACGGGCAACCGACCGGACAGGTCGAGGACTTCATCACCGGCTGGCTCTCGACGAGCGACGGCTCATCGTGGGGTCGCCCGGTCGATGTGAGTGTCGGGCCGGATGGCGCGCTCTACGTCTCCGACGATGCGCTCGGGGTGATCTACCGGGTCACGTATGCCGGACGCTGAACTACGCCAGCCACGCCAGCCACGCCAGCACGGATGAGACGGGACGAGCGGATACTCACCCCGCTCAGCGTTGCGCCTCGGAGAGCATCATCCGCCCGAACTGGCCGAGCAGGATGGAGTACGGGGCGGGGTTCTCGGGATGCCACTCGAAACGCGCGCGCTCGAAATATTGCACCTGATAGGTCTTGCCATCTTCCAGGCGCTGCATGTACGGCTCGGTCAGCGGCAGGCCGAGTTGCGCCAGACCACCCTGATCGGACCAATAGCGGTAGAAATCGGCGGGGACGTTGTGGCCGGTCTGCGGGAACCAGATCTGCGTCGAGTCGGGCATGGCGCTCGGATCGGTGGGGTGAACGCGGCGCCCGAACTGTCCTACCAGGACTTGCGCGGCGGTGTCGCGCACCTCGGGGTGATATTCGAGGCGGGTTCGCTCGAAGTATTGCACCGCGTAGGGGTGACCATCTTCCAGGACTTCGTTGAATTCGGCGCTGACCGGGTAACCATTGAGCGCCAGCCCGCCGTGTGCCTCCCAATACGCCTGGAACCGCCCGCGCACGCAGAAACCAGTCTCGGCGAGGAAGCAACGCTCCGCCTGGCTTGTCGCGACCCCGAAGGGGGCGCTGGCGACGGACGCACCGCCAATGATGATCGCGTAGCCCGCATCGAGCTCGTAGCCCGCGCTATCGACGGTCAGCGCTACCCGCCCGGTGCTATCCGCCTGCGCCGACAGCACCGTGACGGTCGCACTACCCCGCGTGATCGCCACGGTCTGCACCGTCCGCGGGGTGAACCCGAGTCCTAACACGGCGAACGCGGTGCCGGGTACGCCCGTCTGCGGCGCGACGCTCGCCGCCGGAGCCGTCGCGGCACCAGCACTTGCGGGGAACCAGCCCAGGATGCACAGCAATACCAGTGCGCCGAATGTGCGGGGGCATGTTCGCATCGTCATCGCTCCTTCGCGCCCGGCTCGGCGCGCTGCGGTTGGCGGTGGGCCATCGCGCGCGATATCTACACTATTCTAACGCGCGAGGAGCCCGGTTCGGACGACGCCCGCACAAATCGCTCAGCGCTCGCCGGCGGGGACAAGCGTCCCGGCACAGACCTCCATGCGCGCGAGGTCCGGCAACAGCCCGGCGGGATAGTTGCCGAGATCGGTCGCGGTGAGGAAGGTCTGAATCTGATCGCGCTCGACCGTCTCGGTGACGAAGCGGCGATGTGCTGGATCGAGTTCCGAGGCGGCGTCATCGAGGAGGAGGAGCGGCGTCTCGCCACTCTCGTCGCGGATCAGATCGATCTCCGCGAGCTTCAGCGCCAGCACCGCCAGCCGCTGCTGCCCGCGCGAGCCGTAGGTGCCGAGTTCCATATTCCCCAGTAAGAAGCCGAGATCGTCGCGGTGCGGCCCGACGAGCGAGACGCCACGCCGGTATTCGTGGCGGCGCTGCACATCGAGCTGCCCCTGAAAATCGCCCGCCACGATCCGCTCCCGCCCCGGCAGATCGTACCCGCCGCCGCGCTCGCGCAGCGACGCCGAGTCCACACCGGGACGATAGACGATCTCCAGCGCGGTCGTCCCCTCCGTCAGGCGCTCGAAGCGCGCGCGCGCCAGCGCCGAAAGCTTGCGAAGGATGCCGTCGCGCCGTGCGACCACGTAGGAACCGAGGCGGATCAGCTCCTCGTTCCAGTAGCTCAACTCCTGCTCAACCTCGCGCGCATCGGGGTTGCGTCCCTCCTGCGCGAAGCCTTTGAGGAGGCCGTTGCGCTGCTCCACGATCCGATTGTACATATTGAGTTGCCGGATGTAGTGATTATCGATCTGGGAGATGGTGATGTCGAGATAGCGCCGCCGCAACGATGGCGAACCGAGGATCAGCTCCAGATCGGCGGGGGAGAAGAGGACGACCTTGATCGTGCCGACCGCATCCCGTGCGTGGCGCGGCACGCCATTGATCTTGATCCGTTTGCGGGTCAGCCGCGCCGGGGCGGCGGCGTAGCCCTGCGCGGCGGGCGCGTTCGGATCGGTTGACAGGCCGATCTCGATCTCGGCAGGGCCGTCCTGGCGCTGCACCTGCCCGACGAGCCGCGCATACGGGGGCATCCCGTATTCCTCGCCGCTCCCCCAGCGGATCAACTCGCGTTCCACCCCGGCGCGGGGCGAGCGGGTCGTCGCCAGCAGGTAGAGCGCTTCGAGGAAGCTCGTCTTGCCGCTGGCGTTCGCGCCGAAGAGGAGCAAGCCGCGCGGCGGCACCGCCAGATCGAGATGCTCATAGTTTCGGAACTGCTCCAACCGGAGTCGCGTCAGCTGCATACTGCGTTCGTACGCCCTTTCAGCGGCACACAGCCGCCTTTTAAGTGTACCGTGCGGCGCGCGGGGTGGCAACCGCGCGTAGATACCATCCATACACATAGTATAGGGACATGCGGTACTATAACGCCGCAATGATTACCGTTGGGATAACTGCCTATCAGAGCGAATGCAAAGGAAAAATATGTCTGTCGCCGAAGCACTATTCGCGATGGTCATTGCCACAAGGCCGGTATCAACCCAATCGAACAACGCAAGCCGCCAGAAATTTCAGGAACGCTTGCGTGAGGAAGCGCGGGGCTGGTTCCGCGGACGCTCATGGCTCGAAGGGACACTCTATCTTCGTATCGCCTAGATTCAACGATTTCCTACGAAGCAGGATACCGACAATATTGCCAAACCAATTTCTGATGCCTTGAGCACTATCATCTATGATGACGACAATCGCATAACAAAATATCTGATCGAGAGGATTTCCTCTCACGCGGATATCACCATATGGGATGACAATCTACCCATGCCCGTTTATGACAAGCTTGCCGCCCTGCTCTTTCAAGAGGCGAATGATATATTGTACATGGAGATCGGCGATGCCTCGGCCCCCGACTTCTACTTTGGCCCTTTCGCGGGCTAATGGAGCACAGCTATGAGCTTAGCAGCAGAGTATCTCGAAGCAGTTAAACTAGATCAGCTTGCCGACGAGTTTCGGCAAGCCGGGTATAAGGTGCGGCTTAAGGGTGGGGGCGACGAAACACAGTACGATCTCGTTGCCGAACAGGGTGATAGGAAGATAGCCGTCGAAGTTGTGGCACGGCTGAATACGCTCGATGAAACCGCTGCCTTACGAGTTAGTGCTTTACGTGAACACGCTCACAACCAGGGATTTAACGAATTTCGCTTGGTGCTGGTCAGTCCACCGCGTGAAACGATGGTCGAAGTCGAAGGGTTGGAAACGCTGCTCTCCAACGCAATTGTCAATGATATTCCATCCGAGCTGGACAGCCTATCGAGCCATACGCGGGTACTCGGCATCAGCGATATTGATATTACTTCAACCACAATTGGTAGAGATGGAATTCAAGTTGCAGGAACAGGTGTTGTCCTAGTCGAACTAGAATATAGTGGTGGCGAAGAGCGGGATGGACTCAATGAGGAGATTGATTTCCCCTTCTCGTTCGATCTCGCCCTGACACAGGCGCTGGAGCTAGAGCAGGTAGTCACACTCAGCGTGGATACGACCAGCTTCTATCGTTAGTCTCAAGCACAGCAGACTCTTGCTCAATCCGCCGCCGCGCTCGGCGCGCGCACGTCGCGGAACTGGCGACGGTAGAGCCCGGCGTAGACACCATCGCGGCTGAGGAGTTCGTCGTGCGTGCCGCGCTCCGCGATCTGCCCCGCCTCGATCACCAGGATCAGGTCGGCGCTGCGGATCGTGCTGAGGCGGTGTGCGATGATCACGCTGGTCCGCCCGGCCAGCACGGTGGCGAGCGCGCGCTGGATCGTCGCCTCGGTGCGCGTGTCGATGTTCGAGGTCGCCTCATCGAGGATCAGGATGCGCGGGTCGGCCAGCAGCGCGCGCGCGAACGAGAGGAGTTGCCGCTGCCCCTGGCTGATGTTGCCACCCCCCTCGCCGAGCGGCGTGTCGTACCCCTGCGGCAGGGCGCTGATGAAAGCGTGCGCGTCCACCGCGCGCGCCGCCGCCTCGACCGCCTCGCGCGTGGCACCGAGCCGCCCGTAGCCGATGTTCTCCGCGATCGTGCCGCTGAATAAGAACGGCTCCTGCAAGACCACCGCGATCTGCGCGCGCAGGCTGTCGCGCGTCACCGCGCGCACGTCGTGGCCGTCGATCCGCACCGACCCGGCATTGACATCGTAGAAACGCGGGATCAGCGAGGCGATCGTCGTCTTCCCCGCGCCGGTACGCCCCACCAACGCCAGGGTCTGACCGGGGGCGACGGTGAAGGTGACATCGCGCAGGGCGGGGCGATCGTCCGAGTAAGCGAAGGTGACATCAGCGAAGGCGATCTCCCCCGCGATCTGGCCGAGTTGGAGCGCGCCCTGCGGCTCGGCGATCTCGGTCGGCTCATCGAGGATCGCGTAGATCCGCTCCGCGCCCGCGAGGCTCGACTGCGCCTGGGTATAGACCTGCGAGATCAGCTGGATCGGGCGGAAGAACTGCTGCACGTAGATCAGGAACGCCGCCAGCGTGCCGACCGTCAGCCGATCGTGGAAGACCAGGAACCCGCCGAAACCGATCACCAGCGCGGTCGAGAGGGTGCTGAGGACATCGATCGTCGGGGCGAAGGCGGAGGTGACGCCGGTCGCCTGGACGTTCGCCGTCCGGTTGGCGGCGTTGCGCTCGCGGAAGCGCGCGATGTTGACCTCCGTGCGATTGAACGCCTGCGCCTGCCGCACCCCGACGATCTCCTCCTGCAACTCGGCGGTCACGTCGCCGACCGTCTCGCGCGTGCGGCGGAAGGCATCGCGGGCGCGGCGCGCGAAGATGTTGGTCGCCAGCAGCACGACCGGGATGACGGTGAAGGAGACGAGGGCCAGCGGCCAATCGAGCGCCAGCATCGTCACCACGATGCCGATCAGGCCGAAGAGTTGCCCCAGGAGTTGCGTCAACCCCTGCGAGAGGAACTGATTGAGGGTATCCACATCGTTGGTGACGCGACTGATCACGTCGCCGACCGGGCGGCGGTCGAAGAAGCGCAGGGGGAGGCGCTGCAAGCGGTCGAAGATCCGCGCGCGCAACGCCGCGAGGACGCGCTGCCCGATCTCGCCCACCTGGCGTGTCTGCCCGCGCTGCGCCAGTGCCCCGACGATGTACACCGCCGCCAGCGCGAGCATCCAGAGGGCCAGCCCGCGCCGGTCGCCCGGCAGGATCGCCCGGTCGATCGCCCGCCCGATCAGCAGCGGACCGAGCGATTGCGCCACCGCCGTCGTGACGATCAGACCGAGCGCGGCGACGAGGTTCGCGCGGTAGGGGCGCAACTCACCGATCAGGCGGCGAGCGGTCGTGCCGCGTGCGCTCGCTTTCTCGGGACCGTCCGCCATCGTCGCCATACCGCGTTGTAGCATCGCTCGATCGCCTACGCCTCTCCAGGCACATCGCTGCCCATATAACAGGGAGTCCGAATCGTCCTATCCTACATCCTGCGGTAACTTCTCGCCAACAAACGGATATGCATCACGGCTCAGGCAAAACGCGGTTCGTTACAAAGGTCGGCTTCGGCACTAACGCGCTGTGTTGCCCCGACGCTCGCGATCATCCCTTGCCCTGCATCGATCGCCGAGCAATCGCCCCCCGCACCCAAATTTCTTTGTAACAGTCGCGGGATTTTCGTGTCTTAAGGCAGGGTGAGGGATGAGGCACCGGCAAGAGCGGGGTGGTATCCAGGCGAGGGATATCCGCCACACGATCGGAGGGCTACATGGGATATGAAAGCGGTGGCGCATGCAAAAGCTGATGCTTTGGGAAAGAGACGCTCCCGAAGGACAGGCGAATGAAGAAGTACGCCTGCTGGAGCTGGCCCGCAACGAGCCGACCGCCTTCGCGCCGCTCTACGAGCGGTACTTCCCGCGCATCTATGCCTATTGCCTGCGGAGGGTTGGGAGTAACGAGGAGGCGGAGGATCTTACCAGCCTTGTCTTCACCCGCGCGCTGACCAGTATCGGGAGCTATCGGGGCGGCTCGGTCGTCGCGTGGCTCTTCCGCATCGCGCACAACGCCGTCGCCAATCATCTGCGCGATCGCCGCCCACAACTCCCCCTTGACACGGCCTCCCATCCGGTGAGCGGCGAAGACCTCAGCGCTGGCATCGTGCGCGATGAGGAGCAGGAGCACCTGGCGCGCTTATTGGCCGCACTACCCGACGATCAACGCGAGATCCTCGTGCTGCGGCTTGTCGGCGAACTCACCGCCAGGGAGATCGGCGCGGTCATCGGGAAGCGCGAGGGGGCGGTGCGTGTGGCGCTCCATCGCATCGTCCGCGGATTACGCGCAGCCTACCACCAGGCGAATGAGGAGGGGCTACGGTGAAAAAGACACCGCGCAACCACGAGGCCGACGCGCTGGACCGTTATGTCGATGAACTGCTCCATGATCCCGCCGCAATACCACCACCCGATGGCGATACCGCACTGAGCATGACCATTCGCGAGATCGCGGCGATCGAGCGTCGGGGCACCGGACACGATCCCGCACTCCGGGCGCGCGTCTGGGCGCACGCGCTGTCGGCGGCACAAACCAATCCTCGCCCGCAAAGACGATTACTCGACACCGGCGGGCGGCTCAGGTTGCGGCTGCCGCTCTTCCGCCTCGCGAGCGCGGCGGCGATCGTGCTGCTGATCCTCGGCACGGCTCTGTGGCTCTCGCCGGGCGCGCGGGCGCGGGCGGGGCAACTCGCGTGCCTGGTGCCGGGGCTGGGGATCCGCGATTGCAACGCCGCGAATTTGGTCGCCGCCGCGCCGGTATCGGTCACGCGCGGCGGCGCTACGGCCACGGTCCTCGCGCTCCTCTCGGCCGATGGACAGACGATCGTCCGCCTGGAAGTGACGGGGCTGCCCATACCGGCTCCTACCGATCCCTCACCTGCGGGACCACTGACCCTTTCCCTGCACGATAATGGAGGAAAGAGTTACCCGGGGGTGCGGGGCTACACGCAGGGCGGCATCATTCCTAGCGAGGATCGCACGGCGCTCGGCGTGAGCGCGGAGCGCGCCTTCGCCGCCCTCGATCCCGATGTGCGGCTGGTCGAGGTGACGTTGCATGGACCGCCCACGGTAGGAGACTGGCAGATCCAGGTGCCGGTCGTACCGGTGCAGGAGGCCGCGCTACCAACCGCGCAAGGTGGGGGCGCGGGCGCGACGCTCCACGACATCACCGTGCGGGTGACGAGCGTGGCGGCGGATCAGCGCGGGCTTGGGGTGCAACTCCTGGCCCAGACCGACCGGGCGGACTGGCGCGTCCGTGGGGATCTCGGCGGGGACACCTATACGCGCCGCCTCACCCTCCGCGACGATCAGGGCCATGTGTGGACCGAACGCCAACCGTCGGGGAATCGGCAGCAGCAAGGGGAGGGCAGCGGTGTCACCGATCAGGCGCTCTTCCCGCCGCTTCCCAGTGGGATCGCCAGGGCGACACTGACCGTGCCATTCGTGAAGGTCGAACAAGCGGGGGCGCAATCGACGCTGCGCGTCCCGCTCGCCGGGCGACAGATCGGCGAGCAGTTCCCCGCCACCGGCGACATCGAACTGGGCGGCTTCCACATCCGCGTGACCAACATCACCCTCGCCGAGGACAACAAGGGGAACCGCCGCCTCTGGCTGGATCTCGACGGTGGGGACTGGGCCGAGGGGCAGAAGCTGATCGAGCCCGGCCAGGTCAGCACCGACAATGGCGATCCCGCCCGGTGTGGTGGATCGTATCAGGGCGACGTGAGCCAGATCTTCCGGCTCTGCGTCCCCCTCCCGCGCGACTACGCCGATACGGTGACGATCACCTTCCAGAATCCCATCGTCGCCATTCGCGGCCCGTGGGACGTGGAGGTGCCGATCCCCCAGAAACCGTGAGCGGCAGGGCGGTGGGGCGTGGGCGAGCGTGAAAGAGCAGCGAGTACGCAGCGATGCCCACGCTCGACACCCAGTCGTCCGACGTTCGCCCGCCGCGCTCGGTCCTACACGCCCAGTGCGGCGAGGCGCTCTTGCGCCGTCCGCAGATACTCCGCGCTGAGGTCGATCCCGACGCCCCGCCGCCCGTGCCGCACCGCCGCCACGAGCGCGGTGCCGGTGCCGGCGAAGGGGTCGAGGACGATGCCGCCGGGGGGGCAGGTCGCCAGGACCGGGATCGTGCAGAGGTCTTCGGGGAAGGGGGCGCTGTGGGCGTCGCGCCGCCAGGAGTCTTCCGGCACGATCTCCCAGACATCGCCCGGCTTACTCCCCCCGCGATGGTAGGGCAGGATGTAGAAGCCGTCGCGCGCCAGTTCGTTCGCGCGCCCGGAGACGGCGGTCGAGGCGGAGTGGGTGACCCGCTGCTCGCCCCGGATGACCATCCGAAAGTCGAAGAGTTCCCCCGCCGTCACCCGCGCCAGCGTGGCATCGAGCGCGGCGAGCGCCGCCGCCCGCTCCGTCGGGCTGAGCGCGGTCGAGCGCTGGATCTGCCGGCGGTAGCGGACCCCCGACACGCCGGTCGCGGTGGTCACGCCCGCCGCGCCGACGACCGTGGCGCGCGGCGCGTTGCGGATCGCGTCGATGTCGTAGTAGGGCCGGGGCGAGCGGACGAAGTGGAAGACGTGCTCGTGGACATTGCGGAGCTTGTCGCGCGCGTTGTCCGGCCCGCCCTTCAACTTGTGCCAGATCACCTCGTTCCGCATGATCCAGCCGCCCTCGTCCTGCAACGCGATGGCGACGCGCCAGGGGATGCCACAGAGGCTCTTGCGCGCGTACGTATCGCCGAGATTGAGCCAGAACGAGCCGGTCGGCTTCAGCACGCGCCCGATCTCGGCGCAGATCGGCAGCAGCGCCGCCACGTAGCCGCGCACGGTCGGCTCGCCACCGAGCGCGGTCGGGTCGGCGTAGCGACGCTGGCCCCAGTAGGGGGGGCTGGTGATCGCCGTGTCGATGCTGGCGGCGGGGAGGGTCCGCAAGGTCGCCAGCGCCTCACCGGCCACCAGGAGGGCCGGTGTTGTCCCGGACAGGAAGGGCTCCCACTCCGGTGCATCGTTCATGGCGACGATCGGCATCGTACGGCTTCCCCCTGAACAGTAACAGGATACTCAGCCGGGTAGACCGTAGCGCCGTTCTGGCGGCGTCCCGAGCCTGACTATACTTGCGTGCCGCCAGTCTCTGCAACGAGCACACCGATCGTGGGTCCGAGCCTATCGGGTGAGACGGCTCGACCATGACCTCGCGCCCTCACGGCGCAGCTGACGCGCGCGGCACAACTCGTCGCCCCACGTATGTCCGGCACGAACGCCGTCTCCGGGAGTCGCGAGCAGGAAACACGCGGCGGCAGTGCGGAGGAGCAATCCGCCGGCCTGATCGGTCGTCACGTTCGCTTCTCGTAATATGTCGGGCGTATCCTGAGAGCGTGCAAGCACACGCCCGATGCAGATCGTGACGGAAGAGACGGAGGTATGACGATGTCGGCGACGGGATTGACGGTCTACGGGGCGACGTGGTGCCCCGATTGTCGGCGGGCGAAGCAGTTTCTCGGCGAGCAGCGGATCCATTACACCTCGGTCGACATCGAGCAGGATCGCGACGGACAGGCGCTGGTCGAGGGGGCTAATGGGGGCAAGCGGATCATCCCGACGATCGTCTTCCCCGATGGCAGCATCCTGGTCGAGCCGAGCAACGCCGAACTGGCGGCCAAGCTCGGGATCCAGACGCGCGCGCGGATGCGATACTACGACCTGATCGTGATCGGCGGCGGTCCGACCGGGCTGACCGCCGCCCTCTACGGAGCGCGCGAGGGGATGACCGTCCTCGTCGTGGAGCGGAGCGCACTCGGTGGACAGGCGGGCGTCACCGAACGGCTGGATAACTTCCCCGGTTTCCCGGAAGGGGTCAGCGGGGCGGAGTTCGCCGATCGGCTGACGCAGCAGGCGGCCCGCTTCGGCGTCGAGATGTTGAAGGCGCAGGAGGTCACCGGCCTGCGCGCCGAGGCGGAGTCGCGCTACGTCCAGACCGCCGACGGCGCGGAGTATGGCGCGCGCGCGGTGTTGATCGCCACCGGCTCGACCTATCGCCGCCTCGGCGTGCCGGGCGAGGACGACCTGATCGGCGCGGGGATCCACTTCTGCGCCACCTGCGACGGCCCCTTCTACAAGGACCAGCCCGTCGCGGTGATCGGCGGGGGCAACAGCGCCGCCGAGGAGAGCCTGTTCCTAACCCGTTTTGCCAGCCAGGTCACCCTGCTGGTGCGCGGCGCGGCGCTCTCCGCCAGCCAGGTGGTCGCCGACAAGGTGCGGGAGCACCCGGAGATCGTCGTACGCTACAACACCGACGTGGAAGCGTTCACCGGCGCGGGCAAGCTCAGCGGCATCGCCGTGCGCGATCGACGGTCGGGCGCGACCGAGGAATTGCACCCCGCCGGGGTCTTCGTCTTCATCGGCCTCTCGCCGAATAGCGGCTGGTTGCCCGCCGAGATCGCGCGCGATCAGTACGGCTTCGTGATCACCGCGCCGACCCTGGAGACGAGCCTACACGGCATCTTCGCCGCCGGCGACGTCCGCAAGGGTAGCACCAAGCAAGCCGCCAGCGCCGCCGGGGAGGGCGCGACGGCGGCGCTGATGATCCGGGAATACTTGCGCGAGCGGTAGGCGGCGAGGAAACCAACCGCTGACGGGGGAGCCAGACACGCGCATGACGGCGCGATCCGGCGAAGACAACAAAGGGCGGCGAGTGTTTACACATCCGCCGCCCTCACTCCTTGTGCCGAAATGCCTAATCCGCGAAGTGCCCCTCGGCCTTCACGCGCCCGAGGACGCGATCGAACGCCTCCACGGTGCGCTCGACATCCTCGGTCGTGTGCGTGATGCTGAGGATCGCGCCCGCGCCGTGCCAGAGATCCATCCCTTCCAGGAGCATCCCGGCGCGGATCGTCATCACCAGCTCGGGCGACCCGCCGCGCTTCAGCACGTCCGCCGGGACCCCGATCGGATGGACCAGATCGAGCGGCAAGTCGCCCGGATAGGGCGTGCCGACGTTGGTGTTGACGATCGAACTCTCGCCATAGGCGAAACCGGGCAGGTCGTGTCGCAGGAAGGCTTCGTTGTAGCCGCGCTTCAACTGCTCGGCCAGGGCATCGGCCCCGCGCTGCACGGCGGGGTCCGAGACGAGGCGCAGCGCCGTCATCCCGGCGGCGGCGGAGAGGGGGTTGGCGTTGTAGGTGCCGGGGTGCTGCACCTTGCGGGTGCGGTTCCAGGCCGGATCGTCCTTGAATTCGAGGAGTTCCATGATCGCGGCGCGTCCACCGACCGCGCCGCCCGGCAACCCGCCCGCGACGATCTTCGCCAGCGTGGTCAGGTCCGGCGTGACACCGACCTTCGCCTGCACCCCGCCGGGCGACCAGCGGAAGCCGGTCACGACCTCGTCGAAGATCAGCAGGACGTTGTGGCGCGTGGTGATCGCGCGCAGCGCCGCCAGGAAGCCATCCGGCAGGGGGATGGTGGCGTACGACGCGCCGCTCGGCTCCAGGATGATCGCGGCGATACCGTGATCGGGATTCGACAGGGTCTGCTCGACGAACGCGAGATCGGTGCTCGGCGCGACCACCACCGTATCGAGGACTGCGGCGGGGACACCGGGAGGCGCCTGATCGAACGGAGCCTGGTTGCCGGGGACGGCATAGTCGTGCCAGCCGTGGAAATGCCCCGCGAACTTCATGATCCGATCGCGCCCAGTGTAGGCGCGCGCGAGGCGCATCGCCAGCATCGTCGCCTCGGTGCCGGACGAGGTGAACTTGACGCGATCGGCGGAGGGGACCAGGCGGTGGATCCACTCGGCCCACTCCACCTCCAACTGGTGACCGGAACCGAAGTGCGACCCCTTCCGCATCTGCGCGACGACCGCGTCCACGATCTCGGGGTGGCTGTGCCCGAGGATCAGCGAGCCGTGGCCGAGCACGTAATCGATCAGCTCATGCCCATCGATATCCCACTTCTTCGACCCGAGCGCCTGCTCGACATAGATGGGAAAGGGCCTGGCATGGCGGATATCGTGGGTGATGCCGCCCGGCACGGCGGCGCGGCCGCGGCGATAGAGTTCCTGCGAGCGCGGATGCTCCGCGATGAACTGCTCCTCGATCGTGCGGGTTTGCTCCTGCACCATAGCGTTGCCTCCTGCTGATGAGCGCCCGGCACACGACATCCAGTTGAACGGGGCCGGTCAGGGCTTCACTATAGCGCAGGCGCGGGGGGCTGTCCACGCAAAAAGACTGGCCTGCGCGGGATCGCCCCCGGTGGTCATCGCCGCGCGCTCAGCCCTGCGGCGGGTGCCCGAATTGCTCCGCGAAGCGGGCGCGGAGCTCGGCGCGCAACGCGGCATCCAGCAGCACATCGGCGGCGGTCTGCGCGAGCGCGATGCTCCCGGTCAGCAGCGACTCGTCGGCGCGCGGGCTGCGCGCGGCGGCGGCGAAGGCGGGGGTGTGCGCCCCGGTCGGCGGCTCGCAGATTTGCCAGTAGGGGTGGATCATCGGGACGAGGTGGCTGACCGTCGCGCTGTCGCTGGAGCCGATGCCGACATCCGGCCCCGGCGTCTCGTACCGTTGACCGAGCGCCAGCAGATTCTCGCGGAAGGCTCCGACGAGCGCCGGATTGGAGACGCGGTGCGGGTAGCTGCGCCCCTCCTCGATCGCGGCGGTCGCCCCGGTGGCCGCCTCGGCCCCGCGCACGATCCCGAGAAAGCGCTCGCGGACCCCTGCGAGAATCCCCTGCTCCGGCGCACGCAGGAGGAACGAGCAGGCGGCGTAGTCGGGTACGACATTCACGGCCTCGCCGCCGTGCGTGATGATGCCGTGGATCCGCACCTTCGGCGGCAACGCCTGGCGGAAGGCGTTGACCCCGAAGAAGAGATGCAGGATCGCGTCGAGCGCGTTGATCCCGCGCTCCGGGTAGGCCGAGGCATGCGCCGCGCGCCCGTGGAACGCGATCTCGAAGGAGGTGAGCGCGAGCGAACCCCGCTCCAGATAGGTCACGTCGCGCGGGTGCATCATCAGCGCGGCGTCCAGCCCGGCGAAGAGGCCCGCCTGCGCCATGATCGCCTTCCCGCCGCCCCCTTCCTCGGCCGGGGTGCCGATCACCTTGACCGTCCCCACCCCCGGCGGGAGGGCACGGCGCAGCGCCAACCCGGCCCCGAGCGCCCAGGTGGCGATCAGATTATGTCCACAGGCGTGACCGAGCTTCGGCAGGGCATCGTACTCCGCGAGGATGGCGACGGTCGGCCCGCTCGCGACGAAGGTCGCCACAAACGCCGTCTCCAGTCCCGCCACGCCGCGCTCGACCGTGAAGCCGTCTTCCTCCAACGCCTCGGTCAGGAGCGCGCTGGCCCGGCGCTCCTCGAAGGCGATCTCCGGGTGCTCGTGGAGATCGTGGGAAGCGGCGATCAGGCGCGGGTGCAGCGCCCGCACCTCCCCCGCGATCCGCGCCTTGATCGTCGCCGCCTCAGCCCTGTCCGCCATCTCAGCGCCCCCCCGCACTCGTCCCGCGCACCGCAAGTCCGTCAGCTCTGGCGCGTCCAGTTGGCGATGTTCCAGTAGTCGCTGTCCCATTGCGTGTAGCCGATGTTCTGCAAGCTCTTCGCACGCCCGAAGACGCTCTTGCGATCGACGATCGATACCACCACCGCGCCGCCGATCAGGATGTCGTTCATCTGCTGGAAGAGTTGCGCGCGCTTCTGCGGGTCGAGTTCGGTCTTCGCCGCATCCCACGCCTTGTCGTAGTCGGGGTTCTTGTAGCGCTGGTAGTTGCGCCCCGACCAGGTGTTGGCCTTGGAGGCGATCGAGCCGCTGTGCCAGCGGATCATGTCGGTCTGCGGGTCGTAGACCGGCGTGCCGGTGAACATCTCCACGTCGGCGTAGAACTTCGAGTTCGTGTCCGGGTTCCCGGCATCGGCGGAGAAGAAGACCGACGAATCGATGCTCTTCAACTCGGTCTTGATCCCGAGCTTCTCCCAGCCATCCTTGATGATCTGCTGCGTCTTCTGGCGCAGAGCATTAACGGAGGTCTGGAAGAGGACCGCCATCTGCACGCCATCCTTGGCGCGATAAGAGCCGCTCTTGATCCACCCTGCCTGATCGAGGAGCGCCCCCGCCTTGTCCAGGCTGAACTCGGCGGTGTAGATGCTTGACCGGAACTGCGGCGGGTCGTTGAGGATGTTCGCCGAGACGATCCCGCCGCGCCCGTAGAGCGCCTGCACGATCGAGTTGCGGTCGCAGCCGAGGGTGAACGCCTGGCGCACGCGCAGATCGGTGAAGAAGGGGTGCGGCGTATTCGGGTTGGCGCGCTCGCCGTCGACTTCCTTGTTCGGATCGGCGAAGTTGTAGATCACCCGCTCGATGCCGCCGCCCGGCCCGAATCCGGCCACGCCCTTGCCGCCCGTTTCGAGTTGCTTCAGTGTGGCGTCGTCGATCTGTAAGTTCCAGGCGTAGTCGTAGTCGCCGGTCTGGAGGACGGCGCGCGCGGCGGAGGTGGCATCGCCGCCGCCCTTCAACTGGACCGTGTCGAAGAAGGGCTTGTTCGGCTCGCGGTAATTCTCGTTGATGACGTAGTTCGCCGCATCGCCCGGCTTGAAATCGGTCACGCGGTACGGCCCGGTGCCGATCGGCGCGAGATTGCTGGGGGAATTGCGCGCGCCCTCGCCCTTGTCCTTCTCGAAGATGTGGCGCGGCAGCACGCGCACCTGCGCGGGGCGGAACCAGGCGGGATTCGGCCCGGTGAAGGCGAAACGCACGGTCGTATCATCGACCCGCTCCACCTTCTCCACGGCATCGTAGGAGGAGATGCCGATTGCGGCGGTCTTCTTATCGGTCACGTACTCCCAGGTGAAGACGACGTCGTCCGCCGTGAAGGGCTGCCCATCGCTCCACTTGATCCCGGATTTGAGGGTGATCGTCACCGACTTCCCATCGGCGGGGAGTTAGCCGTTACTATCGGAAGGGATTGTGGCGGCGAGGACCGGCTGCGGCTGGCCGTCCCCATCGAAGGTGAGCAACGGCTCGTAGACGAGCGAGCAGGCAAGGTCGTCCTTCGTTCCCTGCGATAGTTGCGGATTGAGCACCGTGGGTGCCTGCCATTGCAGCAGCTTCAGCGTGCCGCCGCCGCCACGCTTCGTCGGCCCGCCGCTGGCAGCCGGGCTCGCGGCGGCACCGCCCGCGCCGCCGGTCGGGGTAGCCGCCGCGCCGGTTGTCGCTGCGGCGGACGGTCGCGCGCTGCTCGCGATAGCCAGGGTCGGCTGGGTGCCGCCCGCGCCGGTCGTGGCGACCACCGTCGGGGCGGTGGTCGGGGTCGTCTCGCCGCCGCACGCGACGAGGGCGACGCCGATCGCCGAAGCCGAGAGGCCAAGCGCGGCGGCGCGGCGCACGAAGTCGCGCCGACCGATCTGACCGGCAACCAGGCTGTCGCATAACGGTGGCAAACCTTCCGATGTCGTCGTCTCGCGCTGAGCCATGATCGCGCCCTCCTGCTGCCGTTACGCCGCTGAACCGCGACAACTCCCGGTCGCTCGTCGGTGGTGCGCCGCGATACCGATTCGCTATCGCGGCTTGTTTTTGATAGAGCCAAAAGGTATTATCACTCGTCAAAGTATCGCTTAGGGTAGCGACATGCGAATGATTTGTCAAGCGAATAGCACCGCCGCGCGATCGCGCGGCGAGCGATGAGCATGGGGTGAAAAAGACGATGCCGCCACAAGGTGAGGCACCCGATCCGGGCCGCTATCGCGTGGACGCGGTGGCGAAGGCGCTGGCGATCCTCGATGTCTTCATCGCGCCGCCGCATCGCTTCACGCTGACGGAGGTGAGCCGCCGTAGCGGTCTCTCGACCAATCAGACCTTCCGGCTGCTACAAACGCTGGTGGAGGGGCGCTTCGTCAGCTACGAATCCCACATCCGCCACTACACCCTCGGCCTCCACCTCTTCCGCCTCACCGGTGCCCTGCGGAACAGCGACGATCTGCTGCGCCTGAGCGCGCCGATCCTCAGCTGGGCGCGCGACGCCAGCGGGGAAACGGCGAATCTGGTGGTGAAGGATGGGGAAGATGGCGCGGTTTCGATCGCCGCGCGGGAGAGCAGGCAGGAGCCCCACGCCACCGCCAGTCGCGGTGCATGGCAGCCGCTCCACGCCGGAGCCTCGCCAAAATTGTTGCTGGCGCTCCGTGATGAGGCGCTGATCGAGCGCTATCTGGCGGCGCATCAGCCGCTACCGGCCTATACCTCCCACACGATCACCGACCCCACGACCCTCCGCGCCGAATTACGCGCCATCCGGGAGCGCGGCTACGCGGTCAGTCAGCAGGAGAATCGGTTGGGTGCCTGCGCGGTGGCCGCGCCGGTCTTCGGTCGGTGCGGAGAGGTGCTCGCCGCCTTCTCGCTGACCGCCCCGCTCGCCCGGTTCGCCGCCGCCGATCGCGACCGTTCTATCGCCCTGGCATTGACGGCGGCGCAACGCCTCTCGGCGCAACTCGGCCACGCCGCGCCCTACGAGTAGCGCGGTGCGCTCAGGCCCAGCCGGCGCGGCGGCGCTTCAACCAAGTGAGGACGGCGGCGCGACTCAGCGCTTCCTGGCCTTCGACGGTCGTGGCGAGCGGCAGATCGCCGCGCTCGATCGCCCGCCGCAGGATCGCAGCGGGGACGCCGTAAAGCTGCGCGACCTCAGCGATGGTCATCGTCGGTCCGCCGAAGCGGTCGCGCGCGCCCTCCGGGATCGCATCGTCGTCATCGGTGGACCGTCCGCTCATCTGCCCCCCCGTTCGCTACCCGGCCTGACGTGCCTGGCCGCGTACCGCCTCAGCCATCACCACCATACGTCGTTCGTGGAGGAGAAGGAGGGAGAGTGCCCGTAGGCCCGCCACCTCACGACGCGGCCAGTAAGCCCAGGGCTCGCACGAATTCGGCCTCCAGATCGTCGGCGTCCTCGATGCCGACGGAGAGACGAAGCAGGGGCGGGGCGGCGGGCGTCCCCGCACAGGCGGGTTCCTCGAACGGCCAGATCAGGCTGCCACATTCGCCGAGACTGACGGCGAGGGTGCAGAGTTCGAGGGCGTTGAGGGCGGTGCGGGTGGCCTCCTGCCCGCCGCGCAGCGTGAACGAGAGCATCCCGCCGTAGCGCCCCCCGACCAGCGCCGTCGCCGTCGCGTGGCCCGGATCGCCGGGCAATCCGGGATAATTGACCGCCGCCACCGCCGGATGGACGACGAGCAACGTGGCGAGACGCAGCGCGGTCGCGCAATGCTGCGCCATCCGCAGGGGCAGTGTCTTCACCCCGTGCAGGATCGTCCAGGCGGCGAAGGGGCTCAGCGCGCCGCCGAGATGGCCGAGGGTGCGCGCGATCTTGGCGATCACGCCGCGCGCGCCACAGGCGACCCCGGCCAGCACATTCCCGTGCCCGGAGAGGTACTTGGTGGCGCTGTGGACGACGACCGTCGCGCCATGTTCGATCGGGCGTAGGAGGGCGGGCGAGAGGAAGGTGTTGTCCACGACCAGCGGCAACCCCTGCTCTCGCGCCAGCGCCCCGAGCGCGGCGAGATCGGCGACACGTAGGGTCGGGTTGGCAAACACCTCCGTATAGAGGGCGCGCGTCTGCGGGGTGATCGCCGCCGCCACCGCCGCCACGTCGGCGCAATCGACGAAGCAGACGGTCGCGCCGCGCGCGGCCAATTCTTCGCCGATGAAATCGCGCGTGACGCTATAGATATCCGCCGAGGCGACCAGTTCGCCGCCAGCCGGGACGAGGTGCAGCAACGTGGCACTGATCACCGCCATGCCGGACGCGCCCGCCACCGCCGCCTCGGCCCCCTCGAGGTCGGCCAGCTTCACCTCCAGGCTGCGGGTCGTGGGATTGCCATCGCGCAGATAGGAGAAATGCGGCACCCCACCCTCCCGCCAGTCGACCAGTTGGTCGTAGGAACGGAAGCCGTAGGTGGTGTTCTGATAGATCGGCACGCCAAAGGCCCCGGTCGTCGGATCGAGCGCCTCGCCGGCGTGGACACTGCGCGTACCGAAACCGTGCCCCTGTCGCATCTGCCCCCCGCGCCGCGCCGCTCTGCCGCCTGCCAGATAGGATGGCCGATCGTGACGGTGTTGACAAGGGGTTGCGGGCGAGCCCGCGCGACAGCCGGCCCGCCGCTGCTTGTCCGTTCGCCCGTTTGACAGGGGCGCGCGCGGACGGTATTCTTTCCTAACTAAGAGTTATTCCGAAGTATAGGAGCATACTGGGCGGATCCGGGGGAGCGAGCGGTCGCAGGCGCGGTAGGGACGGAGACGAGATGAGCGGGGGATCGCTTACGCCGGTCACGGAAGAATATTTACGCGCCATCCTCGATCTCGGCATGTCCGGTCGTTCGGTGATCGGGCGGCGGCTCTCCGATTCGCTGGGGGTCGCGCCCTCGACGGTGACGGCGACCCTCCAGCGGATGGGCAAGGAAGAGTTAGTCACCCTCAACGAGCGCAAAGAAGTGAGCCTGACGAAGAAGGGTGCCGCCCACGCGATCGCCGCCGCCCGGCGTCACCACCTCTCCGAGCGCCTGCTGATCGACCACCTCGGCTTCGACTGGGCGCGCGCCCACCAGGAGGCCGAGCGCTGGCAGCACGCCCTGACCGAAGAGACGGAACGTCTGCTCTGGGAGGCGCTCGGTCGCCCGACGCACTGCCCGCATGGCAACCCGATCCCCGGCACCGGAGCCTGTTTCTCGCCCGGCACCCGTTGGCTCCGCGAGGCGCGCGAGGGGGACGAGATGATCGTGGAGCGCATCGCCGAGCGCGCGGAGGCCGACGAGAACCTGATGCGTTTCTTCGCGCGGCAAGGGATCGTGCCGGAGGCGCAGCTGGTGATCGAGGAGATCGTGCTATCGAACGGCACCATCAGCGTCACCACGCCGCATGGCCCGGTCGTGCTCGGCCTGGAAGCCGCAGCGCAGGTGTTGGTGCGCCCCAAGGAATCGATGCCGCTGCGCCAGTTCCCCACCCAATGGCAGGACAATCACACCGCCGTGAACACGAGCCGCCCGGCGGTGGAAGCGCCCGCGCAGTAGGGGCGCGGCGAGCCTGAAGCGGCGCTATGCCGCGCTCCAGGTCGCCGCACCATACGTCCCTTCATGGCCCTCATGCCCGACGCTGTCATAGACATTTCTCAGGCCAAAGGCGAGTAACGCGGCGATCGCCTCGGCGAGGTGCTGATCGTCCAGTGTGAAGGCCTCGCCGTGAATACGACCCACCCAGAGGACGCCCCGGTGCGGCGCGACCAGCGGCAGCGGCGTCAGCATCGCGGTCAACGCCGATTGCGGCTCCGCCAACGCCAACGCCTCCCCACCATCGAGGATCATCCCCCCGGCGACGACGATCGTCCGCCCGCCGAGGATCGATTCCCAGATGCGCCCGTCGAAAAGTTCGAGCGGGAGCGGTTCGAGTATCGTCGTATGTCCGCCCGCTTGTGTCAGCAATGGCAGCAGGGTACGAGCGCGCTCATCGAGCAGGGCGATGCTACAGGCATCGACATGCAGCAATTCTTGCGTCAGGATGCCGCAGCCCTTCAGGAGCGGGGCGAGTTCCCGTAGCGCGAGCAAATGCTCCGCCGCGTCCCGTAGCCGCCGATACGCATCGACACCACCGCGCTCTCCGTGTACCATCGATTCCCCATATCTCCGCAACGCTACCCCGCCGGTTGATCGCCACTTCAGCACCGCTATGCCGTTCAGCCGCCGACGCCAGGCCGCAGGGCAGCTATTCCCGCTCCCCGGGTTCGTCCGCTGGTTCATACGCAAACCGCGCGCGTTTGGATAACGGCGGGAGGGGAACCGTCGCGCGCGACGCTGCGTACCTTTAAATAGGCGGTTCATGCCGCCATGTCGTTGACACCGGTCACGCGCGCGGACTAGCATGGGAGGGCGCACGGCTCGCTCTACCCGCGCCACAGGCAGGCCGCAGCACGCTACCAACGATTCGAGCACATCGCGAAAGGGTGACATTGTGCAGCAATTCCGGGGCGGTGCCCGCCGCCCGCTCGACCCCCGCTTCATCGCGGTCGGGGCCATCGCCGGGGCGGTTTTCGGCGTCTGGGCCAACAGCAAGACGCGCGAATACCGCAAGACCGGGCAGGTTCCGGCCCTGATCAATTGGCAGCAGGCGCGCACGGTCGCGGTCGGTATGAACCGCGACGAGCGCCTCGGCCCCGCCGAACGCGCGAGCCTCGCGGTGGAATACCGGCGGCTGGTGCAGCGATGCCTCGGGCCGATCGCGGAGTACACCGGCGCGCAACTCGCGCGCCCCTTCGAGGCGACCGTCGCCTTCGACCGCGCCGACTGGATCGGTGCCAACATCGAGAGCTTCGCGCAGCTCTTCGGGCCGCTGGAAGGGCTCAACCCCCTCCACGATCAGGCGCCGCGCATCGCCTCGATCCTCTGGGGAAACGTCAACCAGACCGTCCTCAGCGGCGAGGTCGGGCTGCTGCTCGGCTATCTGGCGCGGCGTGTCCTCGGGCAGTACGATCTGGCCTTGCTCGGCAAGGAGCCGATCACCGAGGGGAAGCTGTACTTCGTGGAGCCGAACATCCGCCAGGTGCAGCGGCAGCTCGGCCTCCCGCGCGACGATTTCCGCATGTGGCTGGCCCTGCACGAGACGACGCACGTCTTCGAATTCGAGGCGCACCCGTGGCTCCGCGCCCACCTCAACGGCATCCTGGAGCAGTACTTCGCCTTCCTCAGCCAGGACATGGGCAAGCTGAAGGATGGCGGACTCGGCACCCTGCGCCAGTTCGCGGCGCGCGCGCGCGCCGGGGGCGACGGCAACTGGCTGGAACGCCTGATGACCACCGAGCAGCGCGCCCTTTTCTCGCAGATGCAGGCGACGATGGCGATCGTCGAGGGCTACAGCAACCATGTGATGAACGTGATCGGGCGGCAGATCCTGCCCGGTTTCGACCGCATCTCCGAGCAGTTCGCCAAGCGCCAGCGCGAGAAGAGTGTCGGCGAGCAACTCTTCATCCGGCTCACCGGCCTCGATATGAAACTGGAGCAGTACCGCCTCGGCGAGGAGTTCATCGATCGGGTCGTCGCCCTCCGCAGCCACGACTTCGTCCGGCAGGTCTGGGATGGCCCGGAGAAGCTGCCGACCCTCGACGAGGTGAAGAATCCCGAGCGTTGGATCGCGCGGATGGACGCCGGGCAAGCCCGCCCCGCCGCCGACTGAGCGCGAGCATCTGCCAGTGAAACGACGAGGGGGGCGGGGACATGGTGTCCCCGCCCCTGTTCGCAGGGCGTGGGCGAGCAAGACGCAGACTCGCGCCGATTGACAGGGAACGCCACCGGGCGTATACTTCTTTTATACCCCCCCCCCACGGGGGCAGGGTAAACAGGGAGAGGACCGATGCAAGCATCCAAAGATGACGCGCTGAAACGGCTGAACATGATCGAGGGTCACCTGCGCGGTATCCGCAAGATGGTCGAGGATGACA
>JAABUP010001365.1_pt1 | contig 51108 bp, 77 predicted proteins | sample 5559201 | NCBI WGS metagenome assembly JAABUP01 (sample SAMN10711887, study PRJNA513373) | rock metagenome | isolation source: Antarctica rocks | place: Antarctica | reverse complement strand
ACTCCTCAGCAATCTTCCACACTCTGCAGGTGTGATCATTGCCAGAGCTGACTGCACGCTCCTGTCGCAGGATGTCAATTGCAAGCACCTGCAAACAACAAGGCAGCCATGGCAAACAAGTACTACTGCCTGTGAGATCAGGACAAGCAAGACATCAAGCATCAGGCTTGCAAATGTATAGCTGCAGCAGTGAAAGTGAGATGAGATGCATCCTCAGTGCACAGTGCATGGAGTCACCACCAGAAGACACAGACCTCGCTTTGATGGCCAAACAGGGTGTCAACATACGCCATGTCGTCCAAACTCCAAATCTTGACTGCTCTGTCTGCTCCACAGCTAAACAGCTCATGTGTGCCATCCCTGAAAGCTAGCCCTGTGATAACGTCCTTGTGGCCCGTGGTTCCACTGAGAGACCTAATGTACTGATGACTTTTGGCATCCCAGATATGCAGCTTCTTGTCACCGCCGCCAACAACAAGATACCTGCATTGGCTGACAGCACGTTGGCAATGCCTGGTACACTTTGGTACTGTGTAAAGATGGTCCCAAGGGCAGCGCCATTGTAATGTACAATGCAACAGACAGCTCGCATAACAAGCTGCTTAGAAAGCAAGGCATTCATTGCTGTGCAGTCCTTTGCCAACCGCCAATAGTGCTGAGTGTGTTGCTTAGCCAAGAATTTGCCGGTATTACGTGCAATGATGCATTTCCTTATGTTCAAGTGTAGGCAAGGCATACACCACTGTGATCAGATGTGCTCACACAGAGTGCAGGAATGACACCAGTTGCTTGCTGATGATGTGCAGAGCACAAGTTTGCAGAATGCACATGCAAAGGCAATGCTCAAACTGAATGGATCATGATGAAGGTGTCACCTGTCATCAAAGCTGATGGCAATAGCTAATAGTGCGTTCTTGCCTACAGATTGGGCCTTGCGCTTCACCCAATCAGCTGTGCTACCACTGGTCTGTGTATGGTCTGCTGTATGCTGCCAGTCAAATTTGCTGCGTTTGCCAGTCTCAATGTCAAGAGCAAAGATGACGCCGTCTTTGGAGACACAGTAAGCTGTCTGGTCATCAGAGCTCAGACATACTGCTGTGACTGCCATCTTGCTGCAGCAGGTCAAAAGCTGATGTTGATGGCAACAGTGCTGTTCGTGCTGATGACAGTGCTGTTACTTATAACCTATTAGTAACCGCCCTGCAGATGCTGGTCACGCAATGGAGCATTTTTAGCAACAAACAGCATTTGCGCTGACACAGCATCATTTGCGGTGATGCAGCATCATGTGCGCATACAGGTCCTCCTGGTAACAACTTGATCAAAGGCATGTTGCGCTCATGTTGATCTGATGACATGAATTGCAGTGGTGACACAGGCATCCAGACACATGTGCTGTTCTGTCACATTCTATTCATGTGTCTTGTTTCACCTGGTGCGTATAAAACGTCCTGAAGTACCGGCGCTGGTTCCAGAGGCCGCTCGCAAGCTAGGCAGCTCCAGTTGATGTGCAATTTTGCGCTGCATGTACCCTGATGCCTACCCAACACAGCAAAGAATTGATTTAGCTGTGCATTGGCATCGACAATAGTGATTACTCAGCTTTTGACATTGGCAGATCAATACAAGCAATCCAGTACTGGTGATTCTCCAGGCACTATCTCCTGGTGTATGGCATGCTCGGTAACATTGCACATACATCACAGGACATGCCTTTGAGACCGCACCTCCATGGCTTTCTGTTTCAGTATCTCTCCAAGGGGATCATGGACACCAGCCTCATCCGTTTCTACATATTGTCAAGTGTAAGACAGCTGCACATGGCAACATATGCAGCAGGTCTAAACATGACTCAGCATTCTTACCGGTGTCACTGCCAGCTTGTTCCTGGAGCCCAATATTCACCTTTTGCATGTACTCCTTGGCTGCAACAGCACAATACATTGACCATTACCCAGAGAAAGCATGGGAATCTCAGCCATGGGTTTGCCAGCTGCCATACATACCAATCCTGTTGCGTTTCTCTGGTGCTGTTTCAACTTGCTGCTCATCTTCCTCCCCATGACTAGGAGCCTCACTGTCGCTGCCCTCGAAAAACTCATCCCTATTGTTCTCTGCTGGAAATGCAGCGGATGCAACACGCTTTTTACCGCTGCTGTTGGTGGCCGGCTTGTTTCTGGAAGCCTTGCCTTTGGGCTTCGCCATCAACTATCGGCAGGGAAGACAGTTTGGGGTCCGCTCGCGCAGATGCTTAGCCACGAGCAGCTGCTGTTGTGGACCGTAATTAACGGTGCCCGCTTTGAACTCTTGTTGACCACTGGATAGATCTCAGTGAAGTCAACAAGATAGTCGGGGACCGGAAGTCGCAGTTTGATCTGAGATGCAGCAGTCCAGTGACAGCTCAAACGACTTGTGCCAAAACGCCGGCGTTCGAAGGCACGTTGCGACCTATTGCATGCGTTATGCTCTTCGCGCAGCCGGGTGGGGACCCATCACACTCGTCGGAGGGGTCGGGTCGGGGGTGGTAACTGAGGGCGGAAACTACTTGGAGTGCGGCGGTCGTGGGCGGCAGGATTGAAGGGTTTTGGCCTGGCGCTGAAAGGCGTACCAGAAACAGTTCATCGGACACCTGCTGCCCTGCTTGTCAAGGCTGCTAGTTCGAGATAACCCCATCGCTGAGCCGCCCGCTCTGTGAACTGCCTTATCGAGCCCAAACTTTGTGTTCCGTTCGACTGCGTCGACGTGACTGCCAGCTGGCCAACAGCAAGCTTGGCTACCTGACAGCCTGCTGTTGTTCCTGTGCGAAAGCTTAGTGAACCCTTCACCAGGCAGACTGGGGGTGGCAGTCCATCTTCAGGGCTTGGCACCAGCTTTTATTCAAGCCCCGGGTGTGAAGATGGACTACAAGGAGCTCATACTTCAGTACGCAGACTCTCTCAAGACCGACCTGACTTGGGCGTCCAAGACTCATATCAATATGCTTACCATGCTAGCAGCGGAGAATAAAGCTGCTGCGGCGAGTATTTGCGCCACGATCGAGCGGCACGTCTTGTCGGTAGGACTAAGTTCTCTACACTCTAGACACGACTTTGCTGCTGAGTCATGACGAAATTTTAACTTGTTCCCACTCGTGTGCAGGCTCCTTCTTCAGGAAAGCTTCCTACCCTGTACCTGGTGGACAGTATTCTCAAAAATGTAAAGGAGCCCTATATCAGCCTTTTCTGTCGCAACCTAATTCAGGTGTGAACTCTATGCTCGTCAGTTTGCTCTGCGCACCTGCTGTCATTGGCAATACTTTACCAGTCATGCAGTAAACGCCATGTTTTCCATCAAGGTATTACACATTATTCCAAGAGTTTCATAAACAACACAATGTGACTATGCAGGTGTTCTTCAATGTTTGGCAGCAATGTGAGGTGCACCCACAGTTGCTGAAGCTGCTAGCAACATGGGACGGGATATTTCCGCCTCAACTATTGACAGTGCTGAAGCAGAGAGTGGCACAGGATGTGCCCAGTCAAGCAAGTGGCAAAGCTTTGCAGTCTGGTCAGGCACAATCAAGCCACTGGGGCCAGAGAGTGGCAAATGATCAGCAGCCTGTTTCATCAACAAACACCAACATTCCAAGCACCAGTGGCAGAAATGGCTACTATGCTGCACCACATGTCACAGGCCGTCTCATGTCTGCCTCCTATCAGCATCCCCAGCAGCGCCAAGACAGTTTTCAGTCAGGGTATGCTGCACCTCAAGGTCAGCCATCGCAGCGGCAGTGGCAGTCGCATCAAGCAGCACAACAAGCAGGCTCTGTGCAATATTCACAGCAATCGAGCTGTCAGCCACTGGTGTTGCCTAACCTGTTGTCATCCCTCCTGAGCTCAGGTCTGCTCACCGTGCCTCCATCAGTGTCAATAGCACCGTCTGGGCTGTCTGCTGCACCTGCTGTGTTTTACACACATCCACCAAGCAGGGCGGGCACGCCCGAGGCTGTTGATCCTGAGGACTGTAAGTTCGTTCCTAGCAGACTCAAGGTATTGTCATGGCCTCTTATCGCTGCTATTGCAAATTTGCATATGTTGTTTGCTGCAGGTGTCATTGATTGTTTGTCATGTGCATGTGTGGGTGTTGCTTGAGGGTCATGTCTGGTTCAAATGCAATGCTCTCAAAATTGCATGCTGTTTCTCAAGTGTATGAAGGGACTATGTGGCCTCTTGATCGATTTTGGTATATTAGCTGTAAAAATAGTGCATGATGTCTTGGCCCAACAGTGTACTTGTGAATTAAGCAAGATAGCAGCCACATTCGTCAAATGCTGTTCGACTGCATAGTCTTCCGACAGTTCGAAAAGACATGGCTGTATACGAAAGTTTGATGGCTCAATTGCTATGTTTGAAGCTTGATCACAGCATGCACAGCACGTGCATTTCGACGACTATATGGCAAAGTTCCCTGACCGGCACAACGACCTGGAAAGTATTGTTTTCGAATCTTGTGTGATCGTTCTGTAGAAAAAAAGTGTAGTACATATCATTATCCACCACTGTGAGGAGCTGCATGTATGACTAGAGCATATGGTGAGCAAGAAAGCTGCTTTCAGTGTCTCTGACGTCCACACATGTGCACAGGAGTATAATCCAGCTGTGTTGGCAAGTTTGATGGAGACAACTGCACAGCTGCGGTCCAAACACTTGGACATGCAGTTTATGCGCCGCAGACGACAGAAGAACATGGTGGGTGCATCAAGGCAATGGTTTGTGAGTGCTGACCTGTGGCTAGCTGGCACTGCTGCAGCAGCTGTGGGGGAAGGCCAACCACAGTCAGACGCAGAGGTCAGCCATGCATACCCTTGAATGAGCAGTGATGTGCATGTTACAAAGTAAGCTTGAATGAAGCTTTTGCATAGTAGGTAAGGTCTGAAAAGGATGAACTCTTCAAACTTGTTGATGCAGCAACCCGCGCAAGAAAAGGAGGCAGCAAGTGTTCCAGTGGATGATAGTCAGCCAAAGTGTGCCCTTTCTGGTGAAAAATTTGAGAAGTTTTGGCATGATCAGTACCAGGTATGTTGTGCATCAAGCATGGTAGCTGACATCAATGACGCTCAGTCTTACTTTGATCTGCCTGACCATAACTATGCCTTGCGGTTGCTTCATGGCATGCAAACTCTGCTGCAGCCTTTCTCCGATGCATTTATAACTGTTCGCAGGAGTGGCGATACAAGAATGCAGTGCAAGTCGGTGCTGAGGATGCTGCTAGATATGGCTTGCAAAAAGGTGCTCTTGTGCTGGAAAGCACATTGGCAGGAACACCTAGCAGCAGTCAGGATGCCTTGCCAGATCAAGTCCATGCTTCAGCAGAAGAAGAAGCGGTACGGAGAGAGGCTGTGCTGCAACTCATGCTTTCTGATGTCTGGTGGCTGCTATCATGCGCCTGTATAGCTGTGTTTGGCCATCATCTGCTGCATCAGATCATCATAGGGCCATGTGGAAATCGTTGATCATGACATGCAGGAGTCACAGCAGATTGAAGCTGATGTGCACCAGACTGTCAAACAGGAACCAATCGCGGAATCTGACCCAGTTGTGAGTCACAAGAGAATGGCAGATGCAAATGAAATTGTGTCAGATCAAGATCAACAGCTGCACATTGACAAGCGAATTAAGCTTGAGGTCTGATCGAAGAACATAAAGCTTAGATAGTGTAGATTGTTCTGTATACTAAGCAGTTGAGAGAAGTAATGCCACTGACAGCTAGTGTAGGTACAAGTCTAGATCACTCTTTAGCATCTTTGCTGCAGCTTTTCATCTTCATGACATTGTGTAACAAACAATGCTCAGGATGAGTCAAACATTTTTTTGCCGTGTGCTTTTGTGTGTAGATATGTTTGCAACACACAACACAGATGCTATTTGTTGCCCTAGGTCTGTTTGTGTCATACGACTGCAAGCTCCTGATATATGGTGGAGGCTCTCTGTAACAGCAGTCCAGTGTGACTGATCATCCTCGGAATATAGCCACAGCAAGAGACTAACCCCGGCCTGCATGCAAAGAGACTTATCATGCCACAACTCCTGCTCTTGCATGTCAACTTTGACATCTTCTAGTGTCTGATAGACTTACTTAAAGTCAGCAGACCAACGGTGCTCAACACTTTATAAGATGAAGCAACCAACGTAACCCTCTGGGCAGATCACTTTTATTCATGCCTCAATGCTGACATACCTCGGTTACCACCGAAGCCCCCTTCCCCTCTGCCAACAGGACCCTGCCCCGGGCCCCTTGCACCTCCTCTTCCCCCAGGACCATCTCCACGACCTGCCCCTGCACGACCCCTACCTCGCCCTCTTGTTGCCCCCATAGGTCTTTTCTCTGTAAGCAGCACCGTTGGTAAACATGACAATGTTAACCAGCAACTCCTATTACATATCAGCATTTGCTTCCGTCATGCTAACGGTATGTACCAAGACCAAGCTGTATCTTCTGCTTTTGTGCAGCTGCTGTTGTGCAGCTGCTGCTGTGCAGCACTCGTATTACCTGCTCTGTTGTAGCTGTCATCCCTAACTTTGTCTATCACTTCATCAGGGACTCTCAGGTACTTGATGGTGTTCCCTCTGATGTACGCTTCTGGCATGTTCCAAAATCTGTCACCATCCTGTACAGCAATACTCTAGCTCATGACTCCATGTGGACCCCCTTGCTGCACTGCACAGCAGAGCTCACCTTTGAGGTGCAAATGACCTCACGCAAGTGTACATTCATCCAACTGTCGCACTGCACCATATGTCCATTGTACGTTTCTCCACTCTTGAGCTCCACCAACTGCATATACAGCTTCAGTGTCAGTTGAGCTGACTAGAGGCTCTGGGCAGCCAGATCAGAGCAGCAATCGCTTACAACAGGATGTCCTTGTGCTGTCTTCAGCAGGAGCAACGGCAACATTATAGCCGATCAGCACCGCAGCCAGACGGCCCAGGCTTAGACTGCCGCCGGTTCTCGACACAGACGTGATGCTCTTTCGGAGATGCAATGTTTGCGTCTGACCACTGCACCAGGCGTATGCGCTGCAGAGGTAGGGTGTGCACTGCAATGCGGAATTTTGAGTCGGTCAGATACCGATATCTGAGAACTTGAAGCACCTGAAGAGGCAGGACTGGGCTATCACGGCCCTTCCAAGTACGCCGTAATAGGCAGCTTCCAATTTAGTCTTACGCACAGAGCAATTCTTTCAAGGCTGCCAAGCAATAGTTATAGATCTGGCCTGGCAATTCAGCTCCTGTCAAGAGCCTGTCCTGTGTTGCGTTCTCAGTGCCTCACCTCAGGTCGAAATGGCGGATAGCATCGCTCAGTCTTCCGAGAGAGTGAGGAGCCAGGCCTTGGACGATGCAGAGAGTTTGGGAAGCCCTATCGTGACGGTAGTGACCAAGCGTATCCGAGCGGCTAAGAAGCGCTTGACCAAGATCGAAAGGATAGAAGCCAAAGCACAGGAGCAGCCCGACAAAATCGACAAAGATCAGGTAAGTGCCTCAGACGTGCCTTGGCGCCGTCTCTTGCCGAACGCCCGCATCAGGGAAGCATCACTGTCAAAAATTCATGCATCTCTCGAGCTCCCCTGCAGTAACAGGGTGATAGCCATTGCCGCGGTGCCAACAACAGATCTGATCTGCACCTTATTTGTATGAGCCGATCCCGCTTGCACCTGCAGAAAGAAACGTTGAGCAGCAAACCCAAAACCGTAGCCAACATCGAAGAGCTCGAAAAGCTGATTCCGCTCCTTGAGGAAGCCAAGGCAGTCGAGATAAATGCAGCTGTCAGCAAGGCAGTCGAGAAGGCTCTTGCTGAGGAACGAGCAAATGTAGCAGTTCAGGTGCTGCACAGCTTTTGAAGATTGCACATGCTTTTCAAAAAACAGAGGTGATGTCAGTGCTGATATGCTGACCACTAAGCACAGTGCCCTCTGCCTGTAGGCACCCCCAACTCCAGTTGCTCCTGAAGGTGTTAATAATGAGCTAAGAAGCGAAATTGAAAGCAAGACTGTCAACAGGCTGTTACACCTACTGTATTTTAGTCAGGTAAAATTCAGACACATCATTGCGGTTTTTGCATTCATAGGACGCTGCCTCTGGCAAGCTCGTTGTACCTCAAGACTTGCTGATGCAGACATTTGATTTCCAGAAGCCAGGTGAGATGACAAAGCTGGAGAGGAATGCCTGCTTGTCGTACTACAACCATCACTACCAAGACAGGGTAAGTCAAATCCTGTTGGCAGTTCATACTATGTATGTGTGACCCAGTCATGATCAATTCACCCACTTGCCAAAAGCTTCTCCATGTGCTTTTGCGCCCTGCACTCTGCTCCATTCTCATGTCTCTCCAAGCGCCAATTTGCAGTCATGCACGCAAGCTGATCGTCTGCCTGGGCTGCTTCAGGAGGCGCCTCTGACACCGGATGACTTGCTGCTGATGTGCAAACTTGGCAACCTGCTGGTCAGTCGGCCCATGACCGAGTGTATCTCCCATGCTGAAGCTCTGCAGCAGGCTCACAGTCTGGCCATGCAATGGCTTCATCCCACAGCATCACGAATTGCAAGCCTAGACAACAACACTAGTGAGTACCTCACACTGTGTCTAAGCCTCATGTCAGCTTTTGCTGTACAGTTCCTGGATAGTGCTGGAGTCAAGTAGCAGGTGCAAGCTCATCACTTACACCACACCCCATTGCTCAGCATGTCTGCAGATGTCACTATTGACATGGCAGACTCGCAACTTCAATTACTGTTAGCTTCAACGCATGCTGTGACAGACTTGACTGTACATCTGCAGTGGAGCAAGTTTCCAAGTGTCTGGAGTGTGTGATGGCCAGTGACTATATCACAGTGCGGCCTGTACTGGCAGAGCCTGAGCTAGAGACACAGCCAGAGTCAGCTCATGCCCCTGGAAATGGCCACACCAGCCAGCCTGTAGACAACCATGCATCTCATTCTGAGAGGCCTCCCTCTCAGGTTTGCCACTTACCTCAGACACAACTGTGCTCATTGTAAAAAGCGTGCAATGATTGTCATGCTCGTGTACATGTTGTTCATGCAGACTAAACAGCCAAGATGGCAACGTGCTGAACATTGCAACTGTTTGCTGACAGGCATGCATTACTTACATTTGATTGTGTCTCAATCTCATACTACTGTTGTCTTCTTTTTGTTAAAACAGTCTTGCTTCCTCTGCAAAGTTCCTGCAAATCGGCTTTGTCTGTGCCTGTGAAAACATTTTAGTGAAAATCAGCATGGAGGCACTGTTTGAGCAGTAAGAAGTCCTGCAGGAGCGCCCTAATACCCCTGAGCTGCACCAGCAGGAGTCACATGTCTTCTCAGACGTCACTCACCCCACTGACACCTCGCCCACTCAGTCGCCCCCCCAGCATGGTCCCAGCCAACCCCACTATACCCAAGCAAACCCACAGGGCCACAGCTACCCCCAGACTGGGCAAGAGGAGCATGGGTACTACCCAGGGCCCCAGTCTCAATCACGTCAGGAAGGGGGCCTGGCTGGTCATGATGGTGAAATGGGGTCCCACGCAAGCTATGCAGCACCCCATCAGGCCTTGCCCAATGGCCAGACCCACCATGCACAGTCAGCAACTTGTAAGCACACTTTTGCATGCACCCTCAGGCACATCACGCACACCATCACCAGCTTGGCTCATGTGTCAGTGAACTTGAAAGCATGAGCCATCTGCAATGTGCAGTTGCTCATGAGTGTCTGTATGCTCTGCGACCAAACCTCAGCAGCAGCGGCGAGAAGATGGCGTGAATGGAATACCTCAAACATTCTGCACATCAACAATTCAGGCTGTACCTTTGTGCCTGAAATGTTCCTGTTGCTGATGGCGCTTCATTTGGTGGATACAGCAGTGGCTTCGCGACCTGTCGTCCAGCTCAGCACAATGTTAAAAGAAGGTGCTGATAGCTGGCATGTGTGTTGCAGCTATCAACTTGATGACAAACAGCACTGTGGACAATGGCAGGTCCAGCAGCATCCAGTCACAGGAGCAGGGCAGTGACCCCTTTGCTAGGACATCTCAGCAGCAGCCTTTCCAGACAGATGCGCCAGACAGTGCATACACCAACGGAAACATACCTCCCCACACAACAAATGGCATCAGCGATGACTCTGAAAGCAGGACTGTCCCTCCAGAAGCCCCTTTGCCGGGATGTCAGGGCTCTTTTGGGATCAGGCAGAGGGGTGAGGGGTGGGGGCCGGACAGGCAGGGAAGTCATGGCAGGTATGCACATGCTCTACTCTGCTTATGTTTCAGTCACAAACAGCACAATCAGAATGCATGTCTTTCCAATCAGTCCATTGTGTCAACTGCTGAGCAAGGAGCATAGTCGAATCTGCAGCACGTGAGCTGTTGATGCTGGCTCAGCCTGAAATCAGTAGCTACACCAAGCTCAGTATGCTACTGTTGGCATAGTAAGAGCACCTTGCATCAGCAGGCAGCAAGCCAGCAAGGTCAATTCCTGTGGTTTGTTGGCTTATTGTATACCCCTTTATTGTTTGATGATGAGAAACAGTTCCTGGGACAAATGCTGGTCTGCTGGTGTGAAGGGGGGGTGGGGAAAGAGGCTATGAGGGCTTAGCTCCAAGGGGCGGTGGAGGCCCCCGGGGTGGGGGTGGGCATGACCAAGGTGGCAGAGGTGGGACCGGCCGCAGAGGAGCCAGAAGTGACAATAGGTAAACAATGATCCTCGTTCAGGTGAACAGTGCTACACGCACAGGTCTGCATTGAGCCAGCCTGTCTTTTTAAAGTCGGCAGTTGAATTTTACCCCAGTCAATTTGGGCAACTCAGGCTCATGGCCACAACAACCTGACAATGCATGCAAGTTTGCAATCACACAGTTTTGTTCTTAATAGATTGGATCTCAGAGATGAGTTTGCACTGATCTGCAGAGCCTGGCAAAATGCCTGGATCATGGAGACAGGCAGATTTTCTGTTTGTACAGGAGGGGCAGATATGGCAATGACACGGGCGGCAGAGGCCCCCACTCGAGTTATCAACGTGGCCATCAACAGAGGCCTGAGCCTCAGTCTGGTTATTAGGGACTAATCATGACTCAGAGACACTCTGACTGAGTCACGTGGTGTCACCATGCCCAGAGATTGCTGACACATATAATCTAGTCCCTGGTTAATGCTTTTGCATGTCTGTTTTCCTGTCGGTAGTAGGAGATGCTTCTGCTGCTAACATCGCAATGATACTCCATCTCACTGTGTTGCAAATAAGAGGTCGGGGTGCAGGAGTTCAACAAGAAGTCCCTCTGAAAGTTGCTTGCTGTATTAACAAGCCATGACCGCGGTCAGTGTATACTACATTATAATAAATGCGATGTGAGCTCCAGCAAGATATCAATGTCACTCAAAGTTCATGATGTGTGAAATTTGTTTATGGCTCAGCATACGTCTCAGATGGCATAAATGTACAGTCCTGTGCATCACACTGTAGGTGCTCCACATGCAACAGAATGTCCAGACAATAATCTAGCACATGCAACAGGATGTCCAAGCAATGTAGCTGTCTGTGGTCAGAAGTGCTAAAACAGATTGATGTCAATCTTGGCCTTCCGAGTTTGGCTGCAATGCTGACTGGAATCGAGCCTCAGCTGAAGCTAGAACCTCTGGTTTGTGAGTAAATGTAGCAACATTGCCAACTTTGTGTGGTCCACTGACAAGTGGCCGAAACCTGCATATATGCAACGATAGAAGTGAATGAAGTCATAAGCTTTGCTGATGTGATTCTAATGCTGAAATGTACCAATTGCTGAATGCAACCAAGTCCATGACTTGGATAACATCTATGTTAGCTGCTGTAATCCCTTAAACCATGCTTGGCAATTGCATCATGGCCAGGGTATTGTGTTTTCTCCTGCTTTGCTCCGTTTTCTGATGCTTTTGTGACCAGCCAGTTCAGGCACAAGATTCTGAGGAGACAACACCCTGCAAAGATCCATAAATAGCCTTTACTGGAATCATACTCAGTCACAGAAGGAACCTACTTGTCTTTGCGTGATGCCTTGTCTTCTTCCAGTTGCTTCAGCAGCAATTCCCTTTGCTGTTGTGGGCCTGTCTTGCGTTCTTCTATTTCCTTGGCATATCTGTTTGCCTTGTCTTGAATCAGTCCTTGTGCAGACTGCAACTCACGTTGTGCAATCTGGAGGTATCTGCACAGGATCATAATTGTTGAGACATTGAGTTCACTAGTTGCGCAGCAATGTTGGCATGTGCTTTGGCTTGACTGATCCGCATATCATGGCAAATGTCCTTTGTCTGGTCTGCAAGGCGGCAAGTACATGAAATTAACAGGCTGTGTGGCAGAGTCATTATTCAAAATGCTACTCACTTCCATGTCAAGGTGCCTTGCGCAGCTTCGAAAACCCAATGCTTTTCCATGTTCTCCACCTGCGGCCGCCATGACATACTATGTGATGCCAACTCATGAGCATACATGACATGCTGCTAGTTCTTGAAGCTGGATTGCATAGCACTCACCATGGTATGCCAGCCAGCTGCTAACAGGAAATCCTCTATTTGCTTTGCAGCATCCAATACATGCTTCTTGAAGTTTGCATTGCTTGCCCTGACCTGGAAACCAGAACATATGCTGCTGAACTTCTTCTTTAGGCAGCTACAGTACTATGGGAAAGCCTGTGTCAGTGTTTGGTGTCTTTCTGAGCACTTTACCTTTCTGAACTTTGCACTGTCTGGGTGCTGGAAAATATTGTCGAACATCTGCAATAGCCTGGGAACGCATATCGCAAGTTTGTCTGGGCTGTTGAGTCGGAAGTCCATTATTTGACTGTGCAGTATTTTCCCAATTTTGTCGCTTCTCTCTTTCACTTCGGGATCCTCTTTCAGTGCTGCCCAAGTCAGCTCTGTCTCTGCTTTGCTCATCGCGGAGGTCACGCAACAGAAAATGTCAGAACAGTAGTCACGAATGCGGTCGTATGTTTTACATTCTGCACTGCAAGTGCTCCAACGTACGGAGAAATCTAGCCGTGCTCACTTACACTTTGGTTCCGGAGCACAAGCTCAGCAAGCACTTCATGCGCGACTGATGCTGCCGAGCCCACAACGTATTTGCTAAGATGATCTTACATTGACAGCCTGGCGGACAAGCTAGGTTGCAGCTGCGCCAGGTGGTAGTACCGTGTACATGGATGCGGAGGCATTACCACAAAGACCTGCCGGTGGACGTCGCAGCAGGACTCAGGACTCTAGACCATCAAAAATAGCCAAGAATGGCATCTTGGGAAACGAACGAGCCCAGCCTAGTGAAAGGCCCGATGACCTCCCAGAGTACAGGTCTAGTGCTGAGCACGACCAAAACTTTGAGTGTAAGCTTGAGTTCAAGTTTGTTCCTTGATTCTAGCTGGTGGATCAACATGTCGTTCACAGCATGTCCAATTCTGTTGATACCTGCAGATTTAGACCATACTGCTGATGTCCAGCTTCATGCGTGTAAGAGTTGCCATTGTTTCTGTTGCTATTTTTCCAAATGTGGCTAATCCCGTCTCAAGCCTCTCCTCTGCTGTCATTGCAGGGGGTGCAACCCTCTCAGAAGCATTGGCTAATACCGGCCTTGCCATGTACAATTACATGACACCACTGTCAGGCTTGACCATCAATGCTAGCCTGGACAGGTGATAACTGCTGTATAGTATGCAGGTGCTGCCTTTCTGCTGATGTGCATGACTGATGGTGATCAAGAACCTGTGATCTGCCAGAAATATTCAGCGTGAATGTGCAGAACATTTGAAGCTGAGGGGCATGACATGCAATCTTTGATTTTCAACTTTCTGGATGAGCTTCTATTCATCTTCTCCACCGAGTTTTTCACATGCAAAGAGCTGAAAGTAATAGAGCTGGACCAGGCAAACTGGAAAATTAAGGCCCAAGGGTGAGAGACTCTCCTGCATGTTCAACAAGTTCCACCCAACACACCCAAGCACACCGATGACAGTGAACATATTGCAAATGAAGAAACACTTTTGGGAGCTGCATCTGATAGTGTCTTCTCAGGTCACTATGGGAGCAGCATTTTGGCAGCTGCGTCAATGTCACAGTTTGTTTGATGGACAACCACATTGGCACAGTTTCAAGCTTGCAGGACCAGTGCAGCATACCAATTGACTGCATGCTACAAACGGTGCTGAATGCAGAGGCCCTCTTGCTACAATTATCTGCAATATGGCATACAATTGTCATCCAAACATCAATCCTCATCAGCTGAGTGCATTGACAGAAGCTGCTACAGCAAATAGTGAGCAGTTTGCTGGTTGTAGGAGAGGGGATATCTTTGACCGGCAAAGGCATGAATCTGGAACTGAAGTTAAGGCAATCACTTACAGCGCCATGCAGATCAATGAGAAGGAAGGCGATGCTGAGCTGTTTGTCATTGTTGATATATGACTTGCACGTGTTCACAATCACATCAGTTGAGAAAGAGCTAACCAATTAGGCACAAGGTTGGGGTGGCAGAGATCTGTACTGCCAAAGACGTTCAGTTGGGCATCAACAGCCATGACAAGGCACAAGTAGTCCCGGCTGCGTTATGGATGCGTCCATATTCAGAGGCGCTAGACTGTGCAGCTATAAAATGGATTGCTTGCGTATCATCATGATATATGGTATAGGCCTAATCGACAGAGCTGCCAACAGCACAGTGACAGCAGCTGACATGGTCTGCTGCAGCCTACAGCTGCACTTTGTGCAACATGCTATATCTGTGCCTCATGTTGAGTCCTGCCCTTGCACACTTGGGCAGTGCTGGATGCACCATTGAGTGATGCGGTGAATCAGATGCTTCTACACAACGTCAGGACTACGCATGCATGCGCTTTCAAAGGCAGTATCACAGTTGTGGACCTGCAGACCTGCAAATACTGTGACAAGTATGCACGGACACTCATCCTGCCATGCATGTTTGTGACCTCCACTGCTTCTAGCAAACAACTTGTTTGAAACAATTGTTTCAGGCTTGCAAGCCTGACTATCATCGGATTCATACCACCTACCACCTCTATGTAAATTCTCTTCAAGACAAAAAAAAAGCCTGACTATCTGTGCGATTTAGATTCCAGCGGTAGTAAGGTTATGGCCCCTGATCGCGGTGCAAACACAGCTCTCAGCAGCTCATAGGCCTGACCTTATAGGGACCTCATAGGGAATAAGGCGCTTTGTTCCGGAATAAGAGCCTAGGGTAATTTCGATTCCCGCCCTTATTCCGGAATAAGCTAACTCCCGTTGCAAACTGGAATAGGAGTTAGCGATAGCTCTATTCCGGAATAGAACAGGCGGGCTGTCGCTCAGAGCAGCGGTACCTTTTAAAAGGTGAGCTTCGTCGTTAGCGGCTGCACGCACTCTGCTGGTCGGCATCACCGGTACCGATGTCACTGAACATCACTTGACCGTATTTGACATCGTACACCTTACGCAACTTGCCTGATACTGCAGGGCTCCTCTGCAGCATGTAACACAGTCGGTTTGACCAGCAACCTGACATCGCAACCTGACACCGCATCAAGTTCACGAGCAGCAGCATCGCGACGAACATGCCAAGCATCAGAGGCTTTTGCGCCAACGTAATTGAACAAGTCACCAACAGGCTTGCGTGTAACTGGCTGGTGGACCACCAGCACGATAGGCTGCGGGGTCTCTGGCCCCATCCGCACGGCGATTTGACCTTGGGTCAGATCGGCCACATTTTGATTCCGAAGCGTCTGACCTCCGTTAGAAAGTGAAGTAGGTCCCGACCAACTTCACTTTCTAACGGAGGTCAAATCTGCTCCGTCAGAAGTGGAAGGCCATCGAGAGCCGTGGTAGTAAATTGAAGCGTCGCTCGTCGCAAGTATATGTTTGCGCTCCGCTGTGCCGCTCAGCTGTGGTCTGCAGATTTCGAAAGACCTCCGTCAAACCCGCATCCGTAATGAACACATTTGACCCAAGGTCAGACTCGGTTTGACCTAAGGTATCTGACTGTAACAGAGTTACGTTCTAGATCTAGGAAATGGTCCCGTGGATATCTAGAGTCGAACTTTTAGCGCAAAGTCCAGTGTGCTAAGAGGTTTGACTAGCCAGGAAAAGGTCCTGGGTTCGATTCGTCCATGGTCCGTTACAATGGTTTCGGAGCTCGGTTCTCCGTTTCGGGTCATGAATACATGGTGGACTTGGTCAACCCACACACGGAACACGAAACCCGGCGGGGAGGAATGTAACAGAGTTACGTTCTAGATCTAGGAAATGGTCCCGTGGATATCTAGAGTCGAACTTTTAGCGCAAAGTCCAGTGTGCTAAGAGGTTTTGACTAGCCAGGAAAAGGTCCTGGGTTCGATTCGTCCATGGTCCGTTACACTGACCCACGGTCAAATCGCCGTGCGGATGGGGCCTGAGCCTATTCCCGAATAGCAAATGTGACCCTCAACTCTAAACCGGAATAAGGGCTGTCCGGGGACTAAATGCAAGGCTTATTCCGGAATAGGGAACTAACTCCTTTTTAGGTGGAGATAGCCCCATAGAAAAAAATTTGCGCAGCAGGTCTAGTCTTGGTGAGTGTCTATCAGACTTTCTAGTGTTGTGTGGACCTTTGCGGCAAGAGGCGGTGAGTATCCGGCGGAGTGCCGAAGATGCGTGCTGCCATGCTTTCTGCGTTAGGGGCACTGCTGGTTTGCAGTTTGGCTTGGACAGAGGCAGCCACGACAGGTACACTTCGCTCAAAGATCCCACGCGCACACGCACTACCTACCCGTGTCAGTAACTTTCGGGCTTTCCAAAGCCCCACTAGCATAGGTCAGCGTCGGCATTGTTGCAGTCGTGCTGCTACTGGCTTGCCGGGTGGACACTCACTCTCCGTGGGTGACTGTCTGTTGTTTTGAGAGGCCTTGTGTTGTTGAAATGCAATACGAGTCGATGCATTACGAGGTACAACTACCGACACCCTTGACTGCAGGCGCTGAGCCGGCCAGGCTGTGCTTGCTTTGCTCGACTGTGAAAGACTTGTTCAAGCATCACCATTCACCATTGCACCCTCTCCCCTTGCCAGCCTCTGACAAAGATGCGCATCACGCTGCTTGCCAGACCTTTGTATGAAAATGACCTAGTCTTGCAGGCACTCTGACCACAAGCAATGGGCAGATCCTAGATGCAACTGGCGATGTGGTTGTGCTCAAGGGCTTTGCCCTTTCTGGGTTTGAGATTAGTCTGACCATGAGTGGAGACCTGAGTGAGGGGACAGACAGCATTGCCCATGACTGGGACACAATCATGTACAGGTGCAATTCCCACATATCTTAAATGCCATGAACCCAAAGCTACTGGGAGTCTGTCTGATGTCTTTTAACGCACAACGCATCCAGTTGGCCTCTGCTCTTGTTTGCCTTCTTGCCCAGAAGTGTGCATGCATTCTCCATGTTCTCCTAAAGACACGTGTACAACTCCAAGAAGGTCAGCAGCTGATATTGTTCTTGAGGACCTCCATGATCATGAGAGAAGCTACGCTCAGGACAGCAGTACTACTGTACAGTTGCACGGCAAGGGCTGGAGGGATGCAGCATGCAGTACATTCATATCATCGTCTCAGATTTCCTTTAGCTGCCAAGCATGCCCCAACAGATGGGGACCATTGCATATCCTTTCTCATGCAGGTAACATTGGTCCCTGTCAGGGTGCCTATCATGAACTGCTAGCAAGTATGCTGCATGCATTGTGCAGGGCCAAGATGATGGGCTTCAATGCTGCTAGAATCGAGTGGTCAGTTGATGGTCTAGCTACGGCTCCAAAGGAGTTCACCACCGCAGACTGTGACATTGCCACAACAGCAGACATTCAGGCCAGCATGCTGCCGCCAACCACTGCTGACACCCCACAGCCCACAGGCACCCCCACCCTACCCCAACAGCCCCCTACCACAGGCACTACAGGGGATGTTTGCAGCTCAGATCTGCCCAATACTTCTACTCAGGACCGATATGTGTACCTAGTACACTACTTGTGTGGCCAGGTACGGCCTCACACTGCTTGCATCTCATGTCACTCAAAGCTGCCTGCGATTCTTGTTCAGTCACACTTGACTGACAGGCTCGAAGGCAACTAATGGCCATGTGTGTCTGTGAAGCACCTTAATGCGCCTGCACATGCTGCCAAGTCTTACGCTTGACACCTCATGCATCACCAATCACGCTGGGGTTTCGTGCTGCATCACCAGTCCCTCATTTGGGCCTACACAACTACAACAACCTCTGCAAGCAACACTGCTGTGCATTGTGCTTCCCCTCAGACCTGTGCACAACAGGAGCCTGTGTTGTCACTTGACAATCAACAAACTGTCTACATGTCAGCCAACAAAAAGCAGCAATTGTTGCCTTACCCCTGGGTGTAGCCAAGTGGTAAGGCATCAAAATTTGGAAGCGACGCCTGTCAGCGTGCACATCAGGGTTGGCATGTGAGGGTGCTTACATGGGCTACAACATGCAGGGCTTCTACGTAAACATGGTGTACCACAGCTATGCCATGGCGTATGGAGGAGACAAAGCAGTGCTGAATGAGACAGGCTGGGTTCAGGACTGGGTGTCCCTCATGACACAAGTGCAGGAGTCAGATGTCTGCCAGGTGCATGCTTGCCTTGCATTGGTGTTATCAACCAGCAGGATTCTGCATTGCTGGTTTATGACCCCCCAAAGCACAATTTCGATGCCGTCAGCTTGCCTTGAGCTGTACAAAAATTCTGCAGGTGAGCTTTCCTTGATTGTACATTGTCTAAATCCTGATGCTTGTGATGTGTGCTCTGCATGTCCTGTCGACTTTTCTGCAAGCTGTTCAATAAGCTCTGCTTGGATTCTGGGGCTTTCGTTTGGGACATTCTGTGCACATGCTCCATGGCTGCTGATGGCAAGCCTTTGCAAAGTATCATCTCATCATGCAACCATCTCAGATGCTCTGAGTCAATGGCTTATGCTCCTGATCAATGATGATTGAGGAGAACAGAAACAACAAAAGCTCAAGTGCCCAAACAACACGCCAACCACCACTAAGTCTGAGCAGCAGCCTGCAGTGGCAGATTAACATAGCTCACTAGCAACAGGAGGCAACATAGGCATCTCAGAAAGAAAAGAAAAGTTTACGGTTTTCAGCGGTCATAACGGGAGCCTCCTGAGGCGGCAGCCCGGAGCTATGACCATAGGCCATAGCCCAACGGAAAAGGAAAATCCTAAACCACACAGGCATCTCACCAGTAACCTTGCCAGTAACAGGCACCTCATAATTAGCAACAGGAAGTAATAGATGTCAGACAGGAAGCAACAGATTGCGTCGTGGCAAGTAAGCACTATGATGCAGTAATCTCAGTGTACAGGAGGAGGAGGAGGAGGAGGAGGAGGACTTTACATCTGCAGCCAACCAACTAGGTTGTACAGATGTGCCAGGGTTGTCATTTATCTGATCAAAAACATGAGTACCGAGTGTCCAAGATGTCCAAACAGTACAGATGCAAAGAAGCCTGCATTGTGTCTTGTTACAGGACCATCTGATTGTGGATTTGATGAATGAGCCGGATGCATACGGGGCCACATGGACTGATGGCGGTACACTACCTGAGGATGTAGCTACCTACTACCTGGATGCCATGGATGCTCTGTACCCCCTGTGCCCTGGCTGCCTCTTCCAAATACAGGGCTGTGGTGAGCCTGTGCATCTATCCCTGCCTTCAATGAGATTGTGTGACCACCACACATCCGCAGGGGAAGTGAGAGGCAGACATGAAAGTGCTGTTCCCTTTTCCCTTTTCCCTCTCCCTTCCGCTGGAAAATTGAGAGCGCAAAAATTGAGAGCGCAAAAGGCGCTTGACCAAGTGAATTTTGACAAACCTCTCCCTCTCCCTCTCCCTCTCCCTCTCCCTCTCCCTCTCCCTCTCCCTCTCCCTCTCCCTCTGACAGTACAGCCGTGGAGACGCACAGCATGTTAGTTCTGGCTTACAATCGTGAAACATTCCCTTTCACTGTAGGAGAAATGCTCTTTCTCCCTTGATGCTCAAGGCTTTCTCTCGTGGACCTCTTTTGAGTCATTGCTGCCTGGAAGCATGCCTGCTTTGCCGTTGTGCATCATGCAGGAGATGCAAGCCAGGAATAACATGCTCTGCGTATCCAAGGCTGTACTGTCAGCTGTTGCACCAAGGCCATGCAAACATGCACATGTCATCGCCTTTGCTGAGCTGTTCTGAATGAGGCTGCCCTGTTGACTTGCCATGTAGCCACATGCAGTTTGCATGCCCATGCGCGGAAGATCAGAGCTGCATGAACTTGCTGAATGTGCCACAGCAGTCTAGTCCTGATTGCCAATGCACATCAGCATGCACTGACATCCACCCTGAGATGCAATCAGACTTATGGCAAAAGCAGTCCAATTGGGCTGTTTTCCCTGCAAAGCATCTAAAAGCAGCAGGACTGCTGGCCCAGTGTGGGGTGATACATTGAGATGTGATGTGGTGAATATGCTGTGTGGCAGGTCAAATCACAGCTCCCATATATGCCAACTACGGCGATGGCTACTGCACAGACTCCAGTCTGCTGGGTAGCAGTCTATCCAACCCAACAGCCTTTTTCACAACCCTTCTGAACAAGGCCTACCTGAATCAAGTGGTCATAGCGCCGCATGTGAGCCGCCGCTGTACACTTGCACAGACCAAGTCAACTGCAACTGATTGCTGCTTGAGCTCTGCGTGATGTTGGCACTGCAATCACCGTTGCCTTTGATGAGGGTGTCACAAACCCCTGGCGGGATGCAGCATACTCAGATGATGTGTGCTGCATGGTTGTTGCCACCAGTCATGAGCAGCAACAGCTTGTTCTTGCAGAGCTGTTGCTATGACCTAGCCTGGGGGTAAAGGTGTGATGCATTGCAACCCAAAAATTGTGTCAGAAGCTTTGATACTTTACATGGCCATGATGCACATTGCATATAATGCAGCATCTTACGCCAGCTTGAGCTAAGGGCCTCTCTGCTGCAGGTGTATGGTCCAAGTGTGACAGATGCAGTGTCCACAAGCAGTGGCTCTGCTTTATATGCCAGGTATTGCTACTTTTTGTCTCTGCATGCATGTCTGATCACTTGCAATGCACCTCCCAAATGGCCCCTACCACTGCAAGGCATGTGCTGCAGCCTTTCCTGATAGCTGATTTTGTGGACACAAGCCTTGTGCTGTACACATCCAGTAACAATGTCAAGCAGTCCTGCTGCAAATGTGGTTGCTATCTAGAGCCTGCAAAAGCAGCCTTAATGCCTGCATCTGCACTCACAGATAAGCATGCTGCAGCTTATGCAGAACACAGACTAATCACAGCTGCGGCACGCCATCAGCAAGCTGCCAAAACAGCACCATGTGTGTGCCTTGCGTCCTGCCTGGCCTGCAAAGGAGCGCAGGATGGCTTGCACTGTATCAGCTGCTCGACTACAACGCTTGTATCTCCTCATGACATAACCTTGGTCACATGCGCAGGCTGAGTGAGTCATTTGGGTATCTGAACAAGAAGGGCTTCTGTGCCGGTAGCAGCTGCCACATCTTCACTGTGGTCATGGGCGAGTTCAATGTCAACTTTGGTCAAACTGTGAGTCCTTTGGCTAATGCACTTTGCCCTGGCACCAGCATTACCTCTTGAGCCTGTATAGCGCAGCAATGTGCATCGGGATGCTAGTTGTGTTGGCTTCAAGCAGTCGCAAGGCTGCCTTGCTTGATCTGACATGTATCACCCTGGCAGCTGCTGCAGTCTGATGTCAATGTGGCGCACTCTCAGTTGGCTGCCTGACTGACTTGTGCCTGCAGCACAAATGATGGCACATATTTATGGCACTTGCTACTAGCTTCCTACTAGCTTCCTCTTAGTATTCCGCAATGCACAGGGAAGCGTCTAAGAAAGTTGGCCAACTGCAAATAGCAAGAACAAACATAGTGCAATGAACAGGGAGCTGACAAAAGGTCACAGGCGCAACTCTGACCAACATCATCAAATGAATGGGTGCCTTGACAGGCAACTCCTTGGTAGACTAGGCAGGGCTGAGCAAATCAGATGTACTTTGGGTCACAAATCAAGCCTCTCTGACCAGGCACGCACAGGCTCAAGGCCATGACTACAATGCAGGCTGATGTGGCTTTCTGGACTAGCTTGGTGCAGTACCTCAACAATGTGGGTGATGCTGCTGACGGCCTGCACAATGCCATCAGCAGCTTCTACATGTGGGCTTGGGATGCCAACGCTGATGACACCTTTCACAGCGGGGGCCTGGTGGCCTCAGACTGGGAAACCCTCAACTGGCAAAAGCTGGGAGCCCTGATAGGCAACAACACTGAATTCACCTATGGGCTGGATTTGATACCATGGTATTTGCCAGGTTACGTCCTACCTACAGGTAACAACGCTGCGCTGCATTCAGGCGTGGCGCATCATGTGACATGTGTGATCAGGATTGCCACATGCAAGGCCTGCCTCTGAAAGCATGCACATGGCATCATATGGCAAATTTCAGCAATGCCTACATGTCAACATACAAGTGTGTGCTGTCAGCTACAACAATGGGACTTGGGGCAGGCAAGTGCATGTGCATTATTAGATAAGCACTCAGGCACCCTGTGCGGCCCTCCTCATGCTTACCATGGACGGACAGCGCTGCAGCTGTATCCGCGGTGGTTAACGCAGCTAAATTCATGCTGCAGGAAGCAACTCCACCAACTCAACCAGCAAGAAGACAGCCAAAAGTGGTGCAAGGGAAGCTGCAGCGGGTGTTGGCTTGTCTCTAATGCTGCTAGTGGGCACAGTCATGATGCTGATGTAGGCACAGCCGGAAGCAGCTTGCCTGAGTGCAAAGACTGGAAGGGTTATAGGATCAAGCAAGTTCTCCACACTTGATACTGTCAGAAAGCTGGTACACTGGCAGGTTGGGTATAGCTTTCGCTGTTGTGTATTGTATATGTTAAGAAGTGCGGCAGCATGACATCACGAAGGAGTCCTTGCCATGACACTGAATACTTACTTTGGAAGATGAAGTTTCATGTACATTGAAGTACAAGTGGACTCTTTGGCCAATTTATGTCAATGTACTGTACGTATACAGTGGACATTGTCAGCCTGCGCTGCATGTTATCACCTGACTTCTGTCGACATGAACAATTGAAACATCCACAACGTCTGGCCACCTGCAAGACACCGGTACATCCATTCTCTCGTGCAGAGGGCAGAAGGGATGTGCCAAATTGTCATTGAATTGTCACCTGATGGATTGGTTCGCCTGCAGACATTGCTTAGGCCGTCTGCATGGCAGGCGCAAAGCGGAACTGCCTGTACAAGGCTAAGTATTCTCAGATTTGAACATGTGTGTCATTTGAGTGTGACATTTCCTGACCTAGTCTAGTTATGGTGATTATAGTGAGCACGGGGTGCAGCAGAACAATGGCATCATGCCGCCCATGTTAATCAGAATCAATGTAAGCTTGATGAGTCAACAAACTTACATAGGTGAGCCATATGTTGAGAAGTCATTCACAGCCAAGGCGGTTACAGCGTGGATTGCCAACTAGTGATGGTGAGCAAGGGGCGCAGAGAAGCAATGGCATCATGCCGCACATGTTGCATAACGTTGACCAGAGTTGATGTAGGCTTATTGAGTCGACAAGCTTACATAGGTGAGCCATATGTTGAGAAGTCATTCACAACCAAAGCTGTCACAGCATAAATTCAGTCTGAAAATTGAGCTAGAACTGCACAGCAGCACAGCAGTAGTATTACCAATACTACTAAAAAATACTTGGAAGACAACAGTCGAGCAGCTACTGGGCGGTACCCCAACAACATATTGGGCCCAAGCTACCTGACCTGTGCTGAGCTGAGCATACATTGGGAGGGAACAGAATTGAGGGACACCACAATACTTGATTGCAGTGATCGAGAAAATACACTGCTTGAGAACTCCTGCACTTCTACTACTACATTTGCAAGCTACTGGGAGACCTGACAACGTTTACAACATCAACTTGACTCCAGATTACACGTCCAGCTTCTTGACCTTTTCCCAGGTGAAGTCAGGGTCATCACGACCAAAGTGACCATAGGCCGCAGTCTTGATGTACCTCTTGCCACCACGCATCATGTCCAAGTCACGGGCAATTAGTCCTGCAGCAGGACCTGCCTTGTCAGAGTGTGGTAGCAAGCATGGCAGCAGTCTGACTTGCATTGCACTGGCATACAATACTTATGTCGGTAGCAATATCACATAGTATCACATGAAACAAATCCAGGACCAGTTGCTTCAAACAGAGCTGCAGCTGTGAACCATGAAAGTCTTGCAGCAAAGACAGCAACAGCGTCTGATGAGCAGCTTACCAGGTCGGAAGTCGAATGCCTTCAAAACAGCTGCAAGGATGACCTTGTCTGGCTTGCTTCCAGTGCCGTATGTGTCTACATGCACAGACAGGGGCTGTGCAACACCAATGGCGTAGGATATCTGCACCAGGCAACGCTTGGCCAACCCAGAAGCTACGACAGACTTGGCTGCCTGACGTGCAATGTAGGCACCTGCAAGCAGATCACACAGGATCAGTTGGGGATAAATACTGCCCTAATGCATATGACCGACTGTGCGGACACGTAGTGTGTGCTGGAAAGAGTTTCTGTAGGTGCTGTGAATGGCGTGTCGAGAGAGAGTCACCAGACAAGAAGCACGCAGAATACATTTTTGCCAGTGTTGTCAGTAGAAAGACCAAAGTAGCAATTTCTGGCAAATGCTCTTGCAATAGGTGAACCATGCACACATGCAAGACTCACCAGATCGGTCAACCTTGGTAGGGTCCTTGCCAGAGAAGGCACCGCCACCGTGGGCTCCCCAGCCACCGTATGTGTCAATGATGATCTTGCGACCCGTCAAGCCAGCATCTCCGTGAGGTCCTCCGATCACAAACCTGCACAAAACGGCCGAATAAACATGACATGCAGCATGGCATGCTCATGCCAGGCATAAGCACAATCCAGACACATCACACATCCCTACCATCAAGCCAGCCTGTCAAGACAGGACTTGTGCTACACACCTAGCCTTTGCTAGAATGTGTACTAATCTTGGCTATTACACAGCTAACAAATCTACCAAATCAATGCAGGGCCACCTGCATGTATTATACCACAGATCAGCATCAACGCAGTCAATGCAATGCAGCAGGTCCTGATATCACATATATTGCCACTCATTGGAAATAGAGATGAGTTGGTGTACCTGCCAGAGGGGTTCAGGTGGAAGATGGTCTTGTCGTCCATATACTTGGCAGGAACCACTGGCTTGATGACATACTCCATCAAGTCCTTGTGAATCTTGTCATTGGTCACATCTACACGCAAACTATATACTTTAGCATCCGAGGTGGACAACAGAATGATCATGTACAGCAAGTAATAATACTACAAACAGGGCAGAGCAGAGATTCCACTTTGCACACAGTACTCACGCTGAACTACACACAATGACCAAAAATGCCAACTACACATGAATATTGCACAGTTGGCAAGAACACATAGATGGCTGCAAAAACGCTCACCTGGTGAATGCTGTGTGGAAATCAAGATGGTGTGGACACGCTGTGGGATCATAGCTCCATTGACCTTCTTGTACTCAACTGTGACCTGAGTCTTGCCATCAGGCCTCAACCAGCCAACAGTGCCATTCTTCCGGACCTCTGTCAGCTTGTAGCCAATCTGAGTAGCCAACATGTGTGTCAAAGGCATCAACTCGGGGGTCTCATCTGTGGCATAGCCAAACATGTGACCCTGGTCGCCAGCACCTGCATTAAAAACATGGTGAAGACATGACAACGCAAAGTGATGCAAGTGAACTCCTGCTGACCTGCAACAGTGTTCAGCATCCACGCCAATGCAGACTGCAGCATTGGCTCAGAAAGACTCAACAGATGAGGTCAAAACTGGTCCTAAGCACAGTCAAAGTCAGCGTGTGCAGCTTCCAGTAAGTACTCTCCGAAATCCAGAGCACAGACACATCTCTTTTGGTCAGACCTGTCTCCTCAAGTGTCTTGGTCCCCATGCCGTGAACACCCTGACCAATGTCTGGGGATTGCTCCTCGATGTGTACAAGCACATTCATCTTGTCAGCATCAATGCCAACATCATCACTGGTGAACCCAATGTTTCTGACGGTGTCCCTAACGACCTTCTCATAGTCCACTTTGGCAGTGGTTGTGATCTCGCCAAAAATCATGACCATATTGGTCTTTGTGGCTGACTCACAGGCTACCTGTAATGCCAAGCAGAACATTGACCCTTCAAGAAAGGAGACGGGCCTATGAGATTGCTTGCAGTCACGAAAAGGAAGGGCCAATAGCAGCAGACTCACCCTAGAGGTGGGGTCCTGTGCCAAGCAAGCATCTAAAACGGCATCAGACACCTGCGGACCAGTAGCACCTGTCAGTATTGAAAAGCTACACGAGACCTGCGGATCGATCGCCAGGCCCAGGTAGTTTACGATCAACGTGCATGACGCCGTTCACGTTCCAGGTTCAGCTGAAAAAAGCGGCACCACATGCTGACAACACACGAACTGCTTGTCTCGCGCTTGCCTGATCGCACAACTTGTCTGGATGGCCCTCGTTCACAGACTCAGAGGTAAACAAGAAGGTGTCGTCTTCCATCTCATGGTTGCCGTTGACGTTGGTGCCGTTAGTGTGGCCGTTCGCAGCCATGCTGACTGACTGTTCCCTATTCCAACGTGCACTTCCTGACTTTGCGACTTTGCGCTGTTTTGTTGAGTTGTGACTGGGGTCGTGATCAATGATTCCTGCAGATCGATGCTCGCAAGGCGGCAGACCCCTTGAACGCCTGTTGCCGGGCCAGTGTCAATGCAGTACTTTGGGCCTGTACTTTGTCTTTCACTGCACGTGCGCACATGGCCTCGTCTTTCGGCGCAGGCTACGTGGTGCACTGGCGGGTCAAGAGAAAGCAATTGGTTGTGAGTCAATCGACGTGGTCTTTCTGTGCCTTCGTCACCACAGGACAGGTCCACTGCTTCAGCGACAGGTCACTGCCAGCCCGAGTTTCTAAAGGACGTCAGTATGAACGATGCGTTCGATCAGGTTGACGCCTGCGGAGGGCACCAGCTTGCGTCTTCTTAAAGCGGAACCTTGCCCAAGGCTGCTTTGGCATTGTGCAAGACCGCCAGCATGCAGTCCGAAGCCTTCAATAGGAGGAGGCAAGAGGTACGCCCGCGGTGGAGCTTGAGCTCTGGTTACCAGGTAGGCATTGGCTTTTGCTCACAATACGCTGAAAGCATTAGTTGCCTTGCATTTTACCTTGCATTTTACCTTACCTTGCATTTTACCTTGCATTTTACCTTGCATTTTACCTTGCAACAGTCTAAGCGATAAGCTGTCTGCAATGGCCTGCCTCTGCTTCACCTTGCGATAGGTCGGACAACAGGCTGCGCAATAGCTGTCTTCTTTTCTCGAAGTGTCTCTTCAGTATCTGTTGCGCAATACAAGGCTTAATGGCGTACCTCAGCACATAACAGTTATTCCAAGGCTCACGTCCACTAGCTCAGGCAATAGCCTACCATCAGCAATTTTGCATAGCTGAAGGCAATGTGCATTCTACGTTACAGTGTAGCAACAAAGTTGAGTTGTCCTATGTGTGAACTGCTATGCATCATTGCAAATTGAATGATGTCACAACCATTTGTTATTCCAGTGCAAGGATGTGCTCCTATCATAGAACCGTTCCACCTATGCAGACATGGGCCACCTAATCAGACTTATAAATACAGCGTGAATCCTAGCAATACACACCTATTCTCACCTAGTAGCAGTAAAGACAGCCTAAACAAAACGCATGCACACCAATATCACTCAGCCTTCAGAGTATCTTGACGCTGTGCCTGCTTGGCAGGGTGCCTGTTAATCATATAGAACTTCACACACCAAGCTGTAAATGTGACAGTGAACATAACAAACACTACAGACCATACAGCAATTGTAGTTGCAGGCCATGGCTTGGGAAACATACCGTGCCCAAACTTGATGGCAATAAGAGTTTCTACTATAGCCAACGCTAACCCCAACCATGCAAACGCACCAATCTTGTTCAATGATAGATTTTCACATTCAATGAAATTGTAGTATTCCCTTGTTGCTGGCAAGCCCATACCAAGCAGAATTAGCAGCCTGATGGTATTAAGCGGGTTCAGTGGTGGTACCCAGAGCACAAACTTCAGGAAAAATGCATGCAGCTCAAAAAGCAGGAAAATCAATACAGGGACCAGGCATTCTATGAACCTGGCTGGACTTGAAAAGATCTTCCACTCAAATTTATCCCAAGAGTATGGCAGGAACTGCATCAGAGACCTTTTAGCCTTGTCTGCATACGTGGGTTGCTCACTGATTCCTCTCCAATTGTATATTTTGGATCCAAAGTAGCGGACAGTCCATAGTCCAGTGATGATGCCAATGTTGTTGCAGACAGCCACATCCAGAATCCAACTGTCCCACCAGCACTCATTGAAGTTCGGCAGCATATGCTGGAAAGTCAGTTCCATGAGTTCAAATAGAATGGATAGACTCCAAAGTAACACGCTGTTCCTCAGTATGAGAGCCTTTGCCCACCATCCCAGCGTGTGAGCTACCACAAATTCATCAAAGACAGTTGCTTTGATGGTTTCCCAATTTATGCCATGCCCAGGAATGTACAACCTGCATTCTGACCCATATGCTCTTTCTCCAGGATCCACACCGAGAGATGGGAACAATTGCTGCAGCAACAAGATAGCATGACACTTCTTTGCGTTGCTGTAGCAAGACATGCAGCTGAGACACACATGCGAGGCAAGATACTATGCATGTGAAAGCGCAGCATCCATTGCAGCCATGAGCATTTGACAATTATGATGTCAATGGTGCAGTTATGACGCATACATTACAATGTTGAGTAACACCTTGAGCAGCTGCCGAGCATCATGTGCATCCTGGAAGAGCAAGAATATCAATGAAACGAGGTATAAAACAATTACTCCATGGATGAACTTCCACACAGCAGGGTGCGGCCGAACTAAAGGAGATGAAGGCCCTTGAGCTGTTGAGTAACCTGCAAGCAATATGCTTGCAATGAAGGTTGAAACAGCTCTCCAGCTTTGCTTCAGTTCAGGCAGTGGATGCACGAGTTGTAAAGTCCTGGCCATGCTTTTGCAAGACTGCTGGTTTGCATGCTACGTAGCATGCTCAGCAAACAGCGTCGTAAAGAGGTTTTGCCCAGCGGATTGCTTGCCAAAGCAATAAGACTCACAAAGGTATGACAATGCAGCAGCCGCAAGACCGAGCTTGGCATTGCGACTGCCGTTTCGAGCTGCCTCAAGCTCGTCTGTCGGGTGGGGTGCAGGGTTGAAAGCCCTGCTCAAGTATACGACGGTGCAAAGGCCTGCGCGCATATATAATCAGGCATGCCTTAGGCGGCCTAACCAACGAAATCGCTGTCTTGACAATGCCAAGCTTTCGGAAACAAGTGAAAAGAGTACCTATAAGCAAGGCAGATATGGTTTTCGGCGTATACAGCCAGCGAGTTGCAGGATCAATCTTGCGGAGCGCAGGGTGGATTGGGCTACGCGAGCGCCTGACAGGACTTTGCATAATGCCCAGGCGGCATGTGGACTTCAGGACTCTGATAGTCAAATGACTAGACAGCGATTCAAGCTTCGCGACAGCATATTCTAAAGGGTGCACTTGCACCGTTTCATCTCCTACCGATTCAACTTCGATAATAGCGCATGAGCGCAAGCATGCTAACTATTTGTACATGGAATGTCAAGAAGCCTTGGCATTCGTTCAGGTACCCACTTGCCGTCACAGCACCTTCATTTGCCTGCCGTATCCTTTAGACCGGGCCGGTTGCAGAGACTACCTCTCACTGTCAGATCCACTGAAGCACCGGCCTCTGCGGAGTTTTGCCGTGTCCTGTCATCATTAGATTCTCACAAGCTCGAGATTTTGCGAAACGTCAATGAAGGCTCGTATCAGCTGCTGGCAAGCTGCGATGCAAACGCACAGATGCAGGACGATGACATGGCATCTTTGCTGCTGAGAATTACAGCTTTCCACCGCTTGTGGTGTCAGCAGCACAGCGATGCTGACTATGAATTATGTGATATCAACAATATGATCAGCAAAATTGCTTTGATGACAACGCTGTTGGCCGGAGGAAGCTCTCAGCATGTTCTTCAGACCATTGAGTATGTACGGATTGCAGCTGTGCAAATGGTGCAGACTGACTGCCCACATAACCCCACCCTGTCATCTGTCTTTTGCAGGCGACATCCACCTGTTATTGCCCAGGATGCAAGTTGCATTGTCGAACGCATGGTACACATCAAACAGCTTATCCCACAGGCTGATGTCTCAGAAGTTGTTGCAAAGCGTCCATCACTTCTCTGTATGGAGGTGAGACACCTGGTGCTCTTCAGAGTAGCGCCCTCTAAGCCCCATGCCTGCAGGTACAAGCTAGAATCGCAAGTCCCACCTGTGCTGTGTGTTGCTGAATGTTTACAATGTGGAGTGCCCTGCACATCATCATCACATCATCTGCACCTGTTGCTCGTTCACACTCTGGTTCACAGAGCTTCATTTGCACCTGTGCAAGGTGACCTACCTTCCCACTTCGTGGTACTCCCATGCAGAGCCACGTGCTAATCCGTAAGTTGACCAAAGCCGCTCAGCAACTCCGAGCACTGATGCCAGCCATTCCCTGGGAAAGCAGATTAACACAAGATAACAACCTCTGGATGACATTTCTCACTCTGTTAGACGACAGCACCTTTGGTGATGGCAGTGTTGGACCAACACTGTGTTAGTCATTCTCTTGTAGCATTGCTAAGCAGTTTAAAACGGGACATCATGCCTTGCTGGCAACATAGGTAGTCATAAGTCCTATTGCTGATATCATACATTGAGAATACCCAGAGTGGCTGGTCTGGCCTGCTCACTCGTGTGCGTGTTAACAGTATAGTAAGCAACTGCAATTCATGACACTGTTCTACAATGGTCGAGACAATTGCCATTGATGTGGCATTACATTTGATGCCCAGCCCATCTTTGACTGGCTGTCATTACTAGTCATAACTGTAGACAACAATATGCTGGGCGATGTGGCGACTTGCAAACAGAACCCCTGCAGTATCTAGTGATCTGTCTTTGCAGTCAAAGGAGAGGCGACACAATGAGCTTACTATCTTAGCATATGCATCTGACCTTCCTGATGGGGCCCTCATGAGCGGAAATCAGTTGTTGAAGCAGCATGGGTTCAACTATACCCAACAGTCAAAAACAAACTGCCAGACTTGATCTGTCACAGGCGATGTACATTTGCCATTTTGTGCCACTTAGTCAGGTGGCACCAACAGCGCAGCATGTCAGCCTTGCCAGACTAGCAATAACTTAGCCAAGTTGCACATCACCACTGACTGGCCTTGCTACGTGACAGCAGCAGTGCTATGCCGTCTGCTCTGCCGCGACCTAGACCGCCTGGGCTTTGACATGCTAGGCTGCAGCTTCCCCATGGCTGCTTTCAACCGTTGCGTCAACTCGTCATTCCATGACTGAAGCTGGCTGGAATCATTGTCTTCTGCTTCATTTGGCTCAGCTGATGCAGGCTGTTGCAGCCTGTCTGGCTGCTGCATGGGCTGCCAGCTGCTTGCCTCCTGCCTTGTCCGCTCAGCTGCACTCCACAACTCAGATCAGACTTGCTTCACAATGGCAAAGTTACAGCAAAACGAATTGCACCATGACGGATGTCTTGCCCTGCTAGCACACCTTGCTTCGCAAGTGTTCAGCAAGCAAACAGCAGCGCATGGCAACTAGTTTACTGGATCGACCTGCACACGCAAAGCCAGGCACAAGCAAAGGTACACTCATTGCTTGATTTGTGTCTTGGCTGAATTGGTGAGGTAGAGTTAACCCTTGTTGCAGCATACAACTTACACAAAGGTATATGCAGCTCAAACAAGCTGCAGACAGCAGTGATTGTGTCTTTTGATTACATGCCTGTTTGATTGATGGTCAAGACTCGTGCAGGCCACCAAGTGCATGACAGGGTCTAGCAGTGGCTCACCTGGTATGGTGTCCTCGAACTGGGCTCTTGAGCGTGAAGGGCTCAACGCCGAGGGCAGCGCCCCTGGTGGAGCCCCCAGAGGGCTGCCCCTGACCCCCCTCCTCCAGCTTGTCTGCTATTCTCGCAACGAGACTTTTGCGCAGCTGCTCCTGCAGCATCGTGGCAGCTTGTCGTTGCATGCATGGTATACATGTAACACATGCACCCTTACAGTACGTGAGTGTTGCAGAGTGAAGTGCAGACCGGCACAGTATGATGCTACTGAGGAAATCTGATGGCGCATAGTCTCGGCCTTTCTGGATCTGGCTTGGCAGGAGCTGGTCAGCAGGACCGCCGCAAACAGAGTGTAGTGATTGTGCTGTTTGCAGTCGACTGTGCCGGTCACCAGCATCAGTTTTTGCAAACCCTTGCTAGTCACAGCAGTTTTGCTTTCACTGTGCTAGGTTGTACATGCAACTTTGCAGCAAGCAGCTGATGTGGCGCGAATGCCAGCACAATCATGTGCTGTGCGTTCACAATCTATGAAGCATAAAAGCTGTCTTGTCCAGCTGCTTGCATAGGTCGTAGGCAGAGTAGCAAGGAATGCCAATACTGATAACAATGACATGTAACTTTGCGTAGCAGCGGTGGAGAAGGATGCAGTGAAGGATGCTGATGAACAGTGACAAGTGGTTTGTGACAGAAAGGCTGGCCGCAGACTGACCTGTGACAAAGAGGCACGCTGCAGTTGCTGCCTGGCAGCCCTCAGAGCCTGCAGCTCACACTCCAACACCTCTTCTTCCACCCCACTGCTTGACAACAGAAGCAACTCTTCCTCCACTGCACCACTCCCTCTGTACTCAGCTTCCAGGGGATCAGCCTGGGGATGCCTGGAGTCAGTCAGTCCTTCCCTGAGGACAGCGCCAGCATCCCCAGAAGCTCCCAGGGTGTTTGTGGAGACAAGCGGCTGCTGGGCCTGTTCCCAGCTGTCTGCTCTGGGGACAGCAGCACCAGTCCCTGCACTGGCTAGGGTGTTTGTGGGGACTGGTGGGGGCTGAGCCTGGCCCCAGCTAGTTGCCCTGGGGACTTGAACTGTCCCGGACGATCTTTCCTGAGCATGCAGTGTGTTTTGGAAGGTGCCCCCCTGCATCCAGTGGGGGGTTGCAAGAGGGGTGGCCAGCGAGGTCAGATTCCTAAGGTATGTTGGTGGCCTGAGTGTCTGTGGGGGTTGGGGTTGGGGTGAAGTCCCACGCTGATAATATCCCCTCGTTCTTGACCCTTGGGGGTAGTAATGCCCAGGGGGTGACTGGAAGCCATCTGGGGGGAAGTCTGGGGAGGGCTGCATGGAGCGAGACAGGTCCTGGGACATGCTTTCTAGGGCTTGCCCTTGCCATACCCTCAAGGTCCTGTGTCACAAAGGGGTCTTACACCACAAATAGCACAGCACAGCCCAGCCCAGCTCAGCTCAGCACAGCAGGACTTATCTATAGGCAATAGCTATGCAAGGCGTCACTCACCTCTTCCTCAGCACAGGATAAGACAGCACACGCCTCCTTTTATGTAATTTGATGAAGGCAGACATGCATTGCAATATCGACTGTTGATGGCCATTGGAACACAAGACATATACACAAGTGTCACATGCAGATGTTGAAGCTGGGCTCACCCAAGCTGCTGCTGCAGAGCCGCAAGCTCCAAGTTCTTGTCGTGCAGCTCCCGCTTGAAAATGGCGGCAGATTCCCGCAGTGCTGCTTCCAGTTCTCGCCGCCGCGTGTGCTCAGCGCCAGCACCCAGCCTCAACTCTTCGACAGCCCTCACCAGCTCCCCTGCAGTCAATGATTCCAAGTCACGGTGAGTTCTAGGTCTGAACTGGATGTGCACAAACATCCAACGCATATCCCAGACAATAAGTCATGACCTAATGATCACTTCATACAGATATGGTGTGATACTGTATGCTGCAACAGCAGTCCTGATACAGCGATCGGCAACTGAGGCAAATGCCCCTGAGTGAAGAAGGCCTGTCAACAGAGCACATCATCAGCAAATGCATCAAGGGCAGTGTCAAGCTCATGACAACATGCACTACAGTTGCCATTGAGCTGTGACTATGTTGACTTTGAATGTGGAGTACTGTTCTGACCATGCACGTTTTGCAGGCTACCCGGAAGAGCTGTAGGGAGGCAACTGCAAAATGACCAAAAAAATGGTTGCAGTCTGGACGGTTGTGACTCAAGAAGCAGGATTTCTGGTTTGTGTCTGTGGAAGCTTCAGCTTTATGTGTGCTCACTGCCTTGCATGCTTTGCTTTTCTGCTGCTCTCTTTCATACTACACTTGTTCAACATCATTCACCATCATGCTTGTACAAGGACGTTGTCTAAATGCCCTGGCGCATTCATCATCATCATGCTGTACAGGGACACTGTCAAAGTGCTCTGGGCTCAGCCGTACTTGAAGTATATGCCATGTTGATTGGGAAGTCACCATAATCACCATAAGAGTGCTGACTTTGGCGTTGATGAGAACTACCTCGTCGTTTCTCGCGCTTGGCTTCTTTACGAGCCATATGGAGGAGGCGGTCAGTGAGGGCCCCCAGCTTGGCCTCCACCCCGGCCCTCCCCCGGGCTGCTGCAGCCTCCCCGGCAGCAATCTCCTGCCTGCATCTCACTCACCCTCACCAGATCAGATCACAGCTGTGTAATTTGGCTTGACCGGTTGCCTGCATGCAGTGCTGCCTGCCACAGTTGACAGGTCTTCAGGCCTGCTTGCCATCCCTCTAGCTGCTATCTGGTATACAGTCAATGGGTGTGTTGAGTGCAGTGTATCTGCCAACATGCTGGACTGCAGCATGTGTGCTGGATGAAGTTGTATGAGGATGTTTTCATATATTGAGCGTCAATGTCTTGGTCTGGCATAGCAAATGGCATTGCATGGGCTTAATGTCACATCAAACAGCAAAGTGAAAGGCCGTACTACGCATGTAGCCAGTGTTCACAACACTGCACATGCATTGAGCCAATGGCCTGCTTGCTGCAAGATGCTCACAGCAACACAGACCAACCTGTGGGCATGTTGTATAGACTCAAGCTGCTGCTTCCATTGCTGCTCAGCCTGCCCCTTGGCTTCCCTCCACCCCTGCTCTGCAGCTGCCCTGTCCTGTGCCCATTGGGCTTGCCCTTCAGCAAGCTTGGCCTGCCAGTCGCCCTGGACCTCTACCAGTCGGCCCTGCCATTGCTTCTCTGCCTGTGTTGCCTTCTGTTGCTCTGCCTTGATGGCCTCTGCAACTTTTCCCTCCCAGTGTCTGCAGTGAAACACATGCAGGTGGGATCACACTCACCACATGCAGACCCACACACACAGGCATGGATACAGTGGCAATGACGCAGGGACAGAAACGTGACCTACTGGACACGGGAGTGTCGGTGCGGCAGTACAGACACAGCGACCCACGTACAGGGTTGAAAACAAAGGTACGAGGACACGTGAGTGCAGACACAGAAACATATGCCCTTTGTAAAACCTTTGGCAAACCTGTGGAAAACCACTGGAACACAGGAGCATGCATCAGGAGCGTATACAGAACCACAGTATCACCGGCACCACTGCTGATGCTTCAGTGCTGTGATGCACACAGCAATGCATGAAGACGCAAGAGCACTGCTCATCTACCTGTATGATCTGCCTAGACTAGCTGGCAATCAAATGAAAGAAGGGGCACTGATGCTGTGCTCAAGATGCACAGCTGATGCCCCTCAAAGCATGCTCCAGCATTGCGATCACAGACAGGACCTGAGCAGGCACTGTATGCAGCTGCCAATCAGGCATGTCAAGCAGCCCAGTAATGGCAGCATTGGTGTTAGACACCAATGGGCCTTGTGGACTCACTTCTGCAGCAGGACCTTCTCATTAGCAGCCTGCCAGTCCAGCTGCTGAGACTTGGACTGCATTTCTCTGGCGTGGTTGGCGTGGTGCGCCTGCAGGCTGCGCATCTGCTGCTGCTGACCCTCATCTGCTGCAGCCTTCTGAGCTCGTGCCTGTCTGCCTGCCTCCACCAGCCTGCAACATGAGTAAGCAGTCAGCCTGTTTTGTGCCCGCCAGTGTGTTGGTCTTGCCTGCTGCTGCTGCTGCTATTGGATGCAATATGATTCAGCAGTCAGCCTATTTTACCACATGCTGTGCCAGCCAGACAAGTAATTTTTGGTATTTCCTGCTGCTGCTATCTGATGCGATATGGATGGAGTTAACAAGCCATGCCTGCACACCAGCCATGAGCATGTTGTAGCGAACACTGTAGGGTTGCAACTGATTTGATGATGTGAGTGCATGGGCCATGCATGCTGTTGCAGCCTTCTGAGCCTATGGCTGCCGTACAGCTTCTACGGGTCTGCTCACTTACTAACAGTACAGTAGATCACCATTTCTGTGCCTGGACAGCTGATGCTGCCAGCTTGAGAGGCTGCAGTTGCACCCGTTAACAACTCTCTTGCTGGCATTTGACTTCAGTTGCGTTGCATGGACCCCACAAATGGTCCCTAGCCCACTTGAGAGGGCTCGGACCATTTGTGAGGCCTTGGGTTGCAGCATTTGTGCAGCAGCAGCTGTTGTCTCTGGCAGCGGGTCTGCCCATGCTGACCTGGCACACGTGTGCATGGTGTAGCATGCTTGACAGCTTGTGCTAATGGCATCATCAAGCATCAACCTGCTCTGCCTGCTGGTTTTGACCAGACTACGCAGCAGGCTGCCGTTTTCATGTGATAGTCTCCTTTGCCAAGTCCGACTTGATTGAGACAACTTGTTCGTGTTCAATTTTGCCGAGCAGGGCAGATGCCTATGTGCTTTGTGTTGCTTTGACCTATCTGTAAATTTGGTTTGTCCATTGGCTTGATTGCACTTAAACTTATGTTAGTTCAGTTCATGACATCTATTAGCTGGTGGGCTTGCATCACATGCCTTGAGTGCAGCAGTGACATGTGTTGCAGCGAGTCACTAAACACTACACATCACTTGCCATATGTACTTTGGATTGTGAGAAAGAAAGAATGGTGATGTAGACACACCTGGCCGCCCAGCGCTTCTCAAGGTCCTTCTGCTTGAGAGCCCACTGTTGCTCCTGCTGCTGCAGCGGCTGCTGCCAGTCCCTCTCAGCCACTTTGGCCGCCCGCCCACCTGCACCACAAAAGCAATGTCATGAAAGTGTGCTGCCTGAAAATGGATTCATTAAGGATTTTGGAAAAAACAAGGTCTTGGGTGGAGAAGCAAACCATGCAAAAGGCTGCCTTGCATCAGGCAACTGACTGCTGTTAGGCATGTTCAGTTGCGTATGAGGACTCGTTGACACTTCTGCTGACTGCATGATGCTGGCTCAAATGTTTGCAATATGAGCTGGGCAGTGTGTGATGAGTACTGAGCGAAAAAAATGTTGTATGCTACTGACAGCTGCTCGGATGTGCATCCCAGAGGAGCTCAAACAATATGCGCCTTGCTGAGCAGCACCAAGGTTTTGACTCATGACATGGCTCTCTTGATGTTGCTGTCAAGTAGCAATTCAACTTGCTTGGAGCTGAGTTTGCAACAATCCCATGCAAAATCTGGCGTGCTTAGCTCCCAATGCATGTGCGGTGCATCTGTACCCATAGTAGCAGTTCTGGGGTATGAAGTGGTCTCACCTGCCTCGGCAGCAGCTTGAGCTTGCTGCAACTTGAGCTGAGCTTGCTGCACCTCTGCAGCTGATGTCTGCACATTACAGCATGTGGTCATCAAGAGCTGTATATGCTGTGGCTAAATACAGCTTGGATGAGAGCAGGTTCAATGCAAAAAAAGGTCATTTGAATGGACGCCTTTGTATTCTTTGACCTGATAGGGTCTGCTGCCGATTCTTGCCTGTCAGCAGCCATTACATGAGCTGATGCAGACAGACTGGGTGATTGTGCTGCAGGGACTAGTTCTACCAGGCTGACTGTTCAATTTGACATTTGTTATAGGTGCTGCAGGGGCTGATGTATTCTGTGATGGCCATGACATGCATGATGCATTTAATGCTACTGTTTGCATTGTACCTTGAGGGACTGCTCTGCAGCTGCCTGTTCCTCCTGCAGCTTCTTTGTCTTGCGCATGAGCTCGCGCACCAACTGCTCGCTGTCATCTCGCTCCTGCATGACGTCACCAGGACTGCTTCTTCAGACAGCAGCAGAATGGGGATGTAGGCATGTCTGGTTAGTGGACTATGTGCAGTTCTTAAATAAGGGATTGAGAAACACCCTGTGTTTGGGCGCAGACCTGATTGAGCTGCTTTGCAGGATCAGCAGAGTGTCAGAGCAGACAACAAAACAAGCTTACAAAAGTGCACTGCCATGCACAGATGATTGCTCAGGACAGATTCACAGCACACCGCTGCTGCAGCCACTTTGCATGCTGAGATTCCTTCAGCAAGGAGATGATGCAACATGCAAATCTCACAAGACAGGCATGTCATTGCAGAAGCAGACCTGCTGCAGCTGCTTGGCACGTTCAGAATGATCGGCCAGCACATCAGACCGGCTATGCAGCTTTGCCTGCAAGTCTTCAATCGCCTTGCGGCGTGTCGTCAGCTCTGAGGTGTGATGCTGAGCAAGACGGGCCTGATCTTGATGGGCAGCTTCCAACTGACTGATGCGGCTGTTGGCTTCCTCACGAACACTGTCTAGCTCTGCCTCAAGCTCAGCACTGTGCAACTGGAGGTTGCGGTTCTCGGCAGCGTATCGTGTCAGGTCTTGTGTGCGGGCCTCCAGCTCTTCTTCACACAGCTGCAGCTGTGCTTGTATGGCTCTGGCTTGACCAAGCTGCTCCTCATAAGCCTATCAAGGCATGCACGACTTGCAAGGGTGAGCACATGTCTTCCATGCATGCACTATTGGCACCAAGTATATAGCACTGTGCCACTTGACTGGTCACAGTAGTGTGCAGGCAAGAAGGCGATGCATGAGTAGACTGCTTGCAGTCAGCAGTGAGACCTCAGGTGATACGTATGCAAGGATGGGCCAGGAGACAGCTGTACCTTGCGTGCTTCATCCTTGAACACCTCCTCCTCTTTCCTGCTTGCGCTGAGTTCCTGCTGCAGCTGTTCAATAGCAACCTGCACCAAGACAAAAACATAGACTGGCTTGGCCCTGGGCGCTGCACTGTCAACAAGTCAGCGTAAGTAGTCACCTTGGTTTTGAGTAACAATCTCCCCCTCTCTTCCAAATCGGCATCCCGCTGTCGCAATAGGGCCTGTATGCCAGCCATGGGTTCAGGTCACGTGTATTCACTACTTGTGTTGCTTGGGACGCTGTCAAGCGGCACCAGGTGACAATGGCAACTTGCGCTCACCAGCAACTCCTTCTCGGTGCTGCTAGTGGTCATGATTCAGCTCGCAAGCCGCACACGGCCTATGGTGTGTGCCGACCGCCAAAGCTCGGCGGCAGTGTGGACATGTAACCCGGAAGAACAAAGACACTCGCAAGAAGGCACGAGGGACGCAAACAGCTGCTTGAAACAAAGGCACTATTCCACCCGCAACATTGATATCATTGCGCGCAGCTGACGTCGAGCGACGCAGCGGGGCGGCTCCGGCACTTTGGTCGAGCACTACAGCTTGTTTGACCGGGCGATGAACTGGGGAATGACTCACGAGGGCTAGGCCACCACAATGCCCTATCTAGCCTCTGCATTAAGCCCTTACCATGCACCTCACAGTTTATTCCGTCGCTGCTTGCCCTTTGGCAGCCACTGTCTATGACAGCCAGCACGTACCGACATCAAGACCTCGGGGCATGAAGCAGATTTAAGCATGACATTTTATGATAGTCTCGACGCGGCTCTATTGCTACCGTCTCTGTTTGTGATACATGTTTGTTGCCAGCGGCGTCACTGGATTGACGTGCGGCAGCGATATGCTGAAGTTTGCGACAGCTGACCACGCAGCCATGCCCTGACCGCGTGTGCAAAGTCTGACAACCATCCTGCTGAACCAGTCCTGATCAAACTTAGTGATGGACCAAAGACTGCACTTGACAATGTGTGGGGCTGGCATCATGGCATCACTTGTGGTCTACAGCATCTTGCAGGTAGGCGTTTGAACTTATGCTACAGCTCTTCCGCTCAAAGTTAACGGTCAATTTTTCTTGCTTGCAGGAGCGGATTATGACAGGCTCTTTTGGAGAAGACGCTGGCAGGTTCAGATGGAGTGTCTTCCTGGTATTGTGCAATCGATTGATGACCTCAAGCTTGGCCATTGGTTTTCTTGCCGTAAGCATTTCAGCTTAGGATTGTTGACTGTGCATTCGCTGACGTTGTATGATTGGCGCTCTACCCTGCACACTTTTCAGGCAACAGCACACATTTTGTAACTCGCTCCTAAACCATATCATACAATGCGTCAACTGGTGTCTTGGCACATTTCTTTACGCAGAAGTGTAACATCTGACACTATGCCTGGCCCAAACATCTTTGTGGGGCATCTTCGACATGGTTCACGAGCTGCAGGCCCGAAATGAGTCAATGCGTCCTGCAGCTCCCCTGTCAAGCTACATTGCAGTGTCTCTCAGCAATGTCATTGCCACCTCCTGTCAATACGAAGCTCTCAAATATGTTACCTTCCCGGTACAAACTCTGGGCAAGTGCGCCAAGATGATCCCAGTCATGGCCTGGGGCACGCTTATCTCTTACAAGTCGTATTCTGCTAAAGACTTCTGTGTGGCTGCCCTTGTGACTGCTGGCTGCACCTGCTTTATTCTAAGTGGAAAGGCAACACCAAAGGGGGCTGACCAATCAAGCTACCTTGGTTTTGCCTGTATGCTGGTATATCTGGCCTTTGATGGCTTCACAGCAACTTTTCAGGTATGCTCCTGTGAACCCCCCTGACCAGGATATGCCAGTCTCCCCCCCTGCCCACACCCCCCTTTGGGGCACGTTTGACTCCTAACTCAGACTTTTGTGCAATTTTATCAGCTACTACTCCTGAGCTGCTTCAGCATGTCAGCATTCATCTGCAGAACTGTTGTGGTTTGAGTGGCATGGCAATGCTGACAATGTACAGCATAGCCATGATGGCTCTCTTTTGCTGTCAGGGATTCAGCAGAGTTTGACTGCAGCTGTGCGAAGTCTGCAAAGAGAGCATGCGTGCAAAAGGAGCAGAGTGCACGACTTTGCTGCTGATGTATGATGTTGTTGTTGCAGGATAAGCTATTCAAGGGCCATCAAATGAGCATCTTCAATCAAATGCTGTATGTCAATGTTTGCAGTGCCATTGTCAGCTTTGGCGGTATGTTGTCTCCTGCTGTTCACTTGCACAGCATTGATCGGTGCAAATTGTGTACACGCTGCATCTCACCAATGCCAAGTGGCAACTTCAAGCTTCAGTTGATCTGTAAAGAATTGAAACCTTGCTGGCCCTTACACGATAGCAAGGCTGCCCTGGCACATGGCACTCGCCAGTAGCAGTTGGTCAATTGTGTTCATGGAACGTCATGGTATGCAGGGCTGGTTGCAGGAGGGCAGCTGGGAGCAGCCCTGATGTTTGTGTCTGCTCACCCTGATACTCTGCTGCTCATCCTTCTGCTCTCCTTGTCTGCTACATTGGGTGTGTTCATCTAGCCTCTGTGCACAACTGGGGCATCATATGCGAACGGCCTTGCAAAAACCACTGATTTCCACCACAGCTGAAATGTGCCTTACGAATATGCTAGTCGTTTTGCATCTTGACAAGCCAAATTGTAGACTATGAGTCAGGTTGACTAGATCATGTCATGAAGTTTCAGCTTTGGGTTCAGTCTCTGTCTTTGATACATGTGAATGCCACATCTGGCTTTATGTATGTTTCAAGATGCACTCATCAGGTGCTTAGTGACCTTCATCAACAGGCCTGTGTTTGGTCACCAGGCTGTCCTTTGCAAAGATATGTACATCAAGCTCACAGCTCATGCTTTGTATGTAGGCCAGCTCCTGATAGTCCACACCATCAGAAGCTTTGGCGCTCTGGTTTTTGCCACCATCATGACCACACGTCAGTTTGTCTCGGTTTTAGCATCGTGCATCATCTTTGCTCATCCTCTATCTCCTGGCCAATGGTGAGTCCCTCTAGACTACGTGATGCCTCTGATCCAGAAACCTTTTCACGATGCATTACTGTGGCAGTATATGTCAATTGCACCATCTGCCATTCGTACAGAAAGGGTTATCGATCATTCAAATGTGGTTTGGCATACGGCATCATAACCAGATTGCTCCATCGTACAAACAAGCAAGCGGTCACGGGCCACACTGACCAGAAGTGCTACTGGCAGGCTGGGGACAGCAATAGTGTTTGGGAGCCTGTACTCCAAAACATTCATCAAGGGATCAGGCAAGCAGAGTTCTTTGAAGGATGCTCGGGCGGTCAACTGACTGCAGATGAGGCCACAGGCGTACATTGTATACAAACGCATGGGTCATGAAATGCAAATCATACATATGTTGGACGTGAAGATTGTGAGCGCTGCAAAAGGCTTTCACAGCTGTGAAATGCGTTGCAGCATCTGCCAGTCACTGTGCATGATAAGCGAGCGTCAAGGCATGATTGCATACAACCCAATGCATGAAGCAGCTTCACAGGACAAGTACCGAAACCCATGCACCAACTTGACTATGTTGAATTGCTGTCACTGAAAGGAGTCAAGATAGCTCAAAACGCTCAAGACATGGCAGCTTTGGCGATTATGGTTGACCACTTGCCTCATGGGCTACATGTACAGTCACTGTGCTCAGTTAAGCAAGGGTTCACTTAAGATACCAAACTAGCTCGCCATGTCTGAGCTCATGTCTGATTACTCTCCATCGCATGCCTCAGCACTACGACAGTTGTCATGCAGAATCAAGGGACAACTCAACATCTGGTCGTGCTTGAGCCAGTCTATGTGCAGAGCAGCGGTTGAGAGTTGATGTTGTCAGGAATGCAGCTGATGTGCAACTATGACTGGAAGGGCCTGAGTTGATAGCATGGCGCCTGAACTGTTGCACCACGCCATATGGAGAGGCACGTGGTCAGCATGCTGTGGACACGGCATAGCAGGCGCTGCATAGCCACACAGACTCCTCAGTTGGATGGGAGATTGCTGTGCGACTCCGGTGCTGAAGCTACTAACTTTCGGTGCAACAGAAGGCTTCCTTGCTGCTGCATCGGGCAAAGCCTGTCGTGTCTGGTATGGGGCAAAGTCTGTCGTGTCTGAGTGCTGACGGACCTATCCTCCTAACTGCGGCATCCAACGGCGATCGAGATCAAGTCCGACAGGTGTGTGTGCCATGAACGTCCCGTCAATTTCAAAGCAATCCACCGCATCATCCCAAAGAAGTTAACAAAGATTCGCTGAAAGTCTATCTGCGGTAGTCAACTTCGTGGCACTGCGCAGATACTCGTGCACAACCCTCAGCTAGCGGGGTTTGTCCCGTGGAACGGGCAGCGCAATTGCCTGCATTGTGCAGCAGGTACGGATGCGGTGTAATGTTGGCATTGGCAGCGATCTTGACCATGAGAGGCAACGCCCCTCAACGAGCGGGTGTGACTGTTGGTGTTTTGCAGCAAGTGGGCATGCCAGCACTCTGGAAGAAGTACTGTCGATACTCACCTCAGACGCTCGTGGCCAAAAAGATTCAGAGGCCCGTCGACTCTTGCACAAGAAAGTCCTCAATCAACAGGCCAGCAAGGGACGAACGCCGTTGATGCTTGCTTGTGAAACAGGGTGTGTTCACAAAGCTGCAGTGCATACATGTGCGCTCTTGTGGTTGTCTCCTGTTGCCTGATGTCAATTTGATCTGTCACGACGCAGGCATGCATCCTGTGCCCAGTATTTGATTGAAAATGGGGCAGATCCTTTTGTCCAAGACAGATCACACCGCATGGCTCTGCACCATGCTGCAGCGAACGGCAAAATTGCCGTCCTCAAGATCTTGCTGAGTGAAGATTCAAGGATTTGCACCAAGAATGGAGCTGTGTGTCTGAAGGACGCCAGGAAGCTTGGTCTTGACAGCAACTGCAGGTGCGTCAACAGCGGCATCAGCAAAATCTTAGATGTGCTGCCAAGCTTCTGTGCCATGCACACCAGTTGCCTAGGCTGTGCATCTGCGTTTTAGACCCTATAAAAATCAAGATGTTGGATCATTTGTTCAGCAGCACCACATGAATATTCAGCAACAACAGCAAGTGGTGCAATCACAGTTCTCCAGCTCAGGTTGGACAATTGATACTTGTGTACGTGCTTACACAGGCCTTACATCTGTGTATATAGCTGCTTGAGACCATCTTTATGATGGTGAGCTGGGCTTGGCAGGTACATGGACAGCAGAGCAGAGAATGGATTGACTGCTCTGCACCTGGCAGCAATTGCTGGTAGCTTGCCATGTGTTCAAGCTTTGGTGGCCTGCGGCGCCAACATGATGCTGCAGACAGTGGGTCAAGGCATGAACAGCACTGTCAACCTTGCAGCAGGCAGCTCTGTGCTCCATGCTGCTGTCAAAAGCCACAAGGTTGCCATTATCCAGATAGTGCTACAGGTCAGCAGAGACTACTGTCCAGTACGTTCTTCACAGATGCCCCTTAGACACCCCTTCCCTCAGCCCCACATACCCCTCCCTGACTTCACTCACTCCTTGCCAAGGTGCAGGGCTTGACTTGCATACTTTTACTCGTTGTTGACACCTGTGTTAAACCTTCTCGTCCCCTGCCTAGATAAGATGACGTGTGCAATGACAAATCAAGGTGTTGCAGTCACCAGCAATACGGTAGTGATGCAATCTGCTTGATTCTGGCACAAGACTTATGCAAACCATGTGTACATGTCATTCGCAGGAAACAATAGTGTTTTTCTTTGGAGGCAAGTCATTTGGGCTATCAGACATTTTGCCGCAGCGTTTTGGTCCAGCGGACCTTCTAACAGACCCTGACACTCCTCTCCTTCTTCAGCCCCAGCACAACCCCCTTGAACTCACTGCAGGTAGAATTGCTTGTGCACAAGCTCTGTCTATTGCTGAGAAACTTAGATGTAGACAAGGTCGCCTTATTTGATAAGTCTACTCACTCTCGTTTGCGCAAAGGCACTTACTTCACATGATGGGCAGTACAAAAACTGCCTGATGTTTGCACACAATGCACAAGCCCTGCAAGCAGTTGCTGGTAGAGATGCAGCATACATCCATGGTACAGCATAGAATGAGCTAGGCAGGCTCTCTCATGGTGTCTTCTTCTGGCCTGCTCATGGTCACCCGCAGCTTTAGTGTCCTTTGCTGCAGGACCATAGCTAATGGCTGTATTGCTCTAGATGCAGTGGTGGCACCTGTTTGACTTTGATCACAACTATGAGCTGGACATGCTCTTACAATCAGTGAGTAATGTTCTGCCTGCAGTCTGTCATTTACTGTGTTGATCTGTCATGCAGAGGCACAAGAGCTAGTGGCTTCCAGAAATGAGGTTCCTTTCCTGGAGGCAGTAAAGGCAGCTCTTCAACAGGCAATTCAATCCTACGCTCCCTACAGCCATTGCCCTTCAGGCCTGGCCATAGCTACAGCAGAAGGAGCAGTTTACAGCGGCCCTTACTTAGAGAGTGCAGCTTTCAATCCCAGCTTGGGGCCCTTACAGGCTGCTGTCATTGACGCTGTTACTGATGGAATTGCATATTACACAGAGGTGAGCGGGTTTGTCATGCCAATGCTGACAGCGCCTGAAGCAAGGTGGTCATCTTTGGTCACAATGGATGCAAAAATAACTGTTTCTGATTCAAAACGATGAAGTTGGCCTGTAGGCTTTACAGTTGCAATGTACAAGTTTGGAGTAGGCTGCAGGGTTTGAGCAGGATGCTGACTTAGGAGCTATTGTGCATGATTTTCAGGTGCAAGAGGTTGTGTTGGTGGAGGTGAAAGATGCGCATGTTCAGCATGCAGCCAATGTGAGGATCATACTGGAGCAGATTGCTCCCTCAGCGCTGCTGACGGTCCTGTTAACAGAGCCATCATGAGTGAAATCTGTTACTTAACAGCGCCAAGGCTGTGCGGGCAATGAATATGCACCTGCTGGTTGACTGAGGGGTCATGAGGAATTCATAGGACAAGGCATGTCCATGCAGCATGAGAATGAGTAACGCCTCATGTATGTAACGCCTGAGTTCAGATTACTCTGCAATAGGTCAATGCAGCAGATCTTGGTATGGCCGATAAGCAGTGTGACAGGTTTGCAATACTCGCATCGCAAAGTTACCAAACCTTTCACGCCCCGAGTGTTTGTACATCTGCAGTGACGTCTTGCTCGCCGCAATGCTTAAGTAAGCAAGTCAACGGTTGAGAGATCACCTAAGCGCTCTGCGGCACACCTGTCCGTGACGGTGACTGGTACCCACAATTGAAACCAACCATTGCACAAGGTGTCTGGGGTTGCTGTTAGTTACTGTCTGTCCCCTCCTGCATAGCTAGGCACGGGACCCACGTCCGAACGTTGTCTTCCAGGCCGTGCGTGAGGAGCTTGGGAGAGCAAGCGTTCCAACGGATGCACTTGCAGTAAGCTCCAACACCAGCACCCGCATCCCTGAGTCGACGAGGCATCTGCATGCTTTGATCCTGTAGCAGGGTGAATTTGCAGCTGCTGACAAACCTTGCAGTGCAGGCAATAGTTGAAATCAAAGTTGCAAGAGCTCCTGGAAAAGGTGCAATCATGATCACTACTGGTTGTGATCACCACTCACAGACTGCAAAAGCACCCCCCCAGCAGCGTGTTCCGCCCCACTTCTGTTTCCAAAGACAAATAGCTAGCCCTACCAGGATCTCACACAACAGTCAGAGCCATGACCCGCCCAGTCAGCAAGAACCCAGCCCCAACACACTTCAGAAGCACACTGCCACATTGCCACAGCCAATGACTGACAACCTCACGAAAGGATCTCAGCAACAAGGCTCAGTGTACCAGCCGCAGTCAGGCTATCCTGGGAATGATGAACTACCTGCACATCACACTGCAGACAGCAGCCAACAAGACAGTGCAGATCATAAGCAAATTTCCCTAGATGACTTGGAGGTACTTCAGCCGCAGTCATGCTCTCCTCTCACTGCACCAGCTGAAGACAAGTCCCATTCAGACTCAAGCAGTTCAGACAGTCAGCTCTGTGATGATCACATTGCGCTTGACAGTTTAGAAGCGATTGCAGATCAGCCGGTACCAGAGGCGGCACCAGCCCAATTCTTACAGCTCAGGCGTCCTCAATGTTCACGCATCACAGCTCAGCTGGTACCTGGTAGTGAGAGGCTTGCTGTTGATCCATCAAACCATGGTGGCAGCTGTCAGCACAGTGATCAAACAGCCAAAGCTGACCAGATGGATGTTGATGCAATGCCAAGCAGTAGCCCTATCCCTGGGCGTCACAAAACAGCTGGTGAGATTGGACCTGTTAAATGTCACATCATGAACATCTTCGGCTGGGTCTCACTGCAGACGCTCAAGAGCAGTTCTTCCATGTTGATAAAGTAAACCCTAAACCCTAAATATAACAATGCATGGGTGTGTGCCTGCTTCTTTTGGCTTTGATTCCAAGCATTTGCACAATGTCTTTGACAGGTGCATTGTTCAGTACTTAGGTCACCATTGTCTCCATGTAGCTGCTGATGGCAGTACATGCATTTAGCAACTGGAATGATACACGCTGCAGTGCTGGTATAAGAAAAGCAACAACTGAAAAGGAAAAAGTGGTCATGCTGCTGGTGTGCAGGCAAGGCTCATGATGACCTGCAAGCAGCACTTGGCAGATTAGCAGATGATCCAGTGGCCAACCTAGATCAACTACCACTGATCCAGTCTGCTCTTCAAGCCTCAGGTCATCACCGGCAGCAGCTGAAGTCTCTGGCACAGCAGATGGCACATGTGTTGCCACGCACAGTCTCTACAGACGGCCAAGGCATCATGCATGTGAATCAAGCAGAATTGCAGCGCCTGTTTGACAGCAATGATCAGGAGAGCCAGAGAGTGGCGCTGTCTGGAGAGGAAAGCAGGGTTGGTTTAGGTGTACTCATGATTGGGCTTTGGTGCCACAAACTCAAGCAACATCTAGCTGCACAGGTCATTGGTGACAGCAGCTTTGAAGCAATTGACTCTGCTTCTTCTTCCTCAGCTGCTGCTGTCAGCCAACCTTCTTCTTCTCCAATTTGTACGGATTTCCAGTCAACTGTCAAGTTGTCACACGCGGCTGCTGACAGCGGAAGCCCTGCGGCGTCACTTGAACAAGCAGCTGCTCGGACAGCTTCTCAGGAAGCCCCACCACAGGCAGTTGGTTCTTGGGCTGATCACATGTCTGTGACAGCATCAGATGCTGAGGAAGAAGAAGAGGCAACTTGCATACCGGATGACGTCAGCATGGTCTCGTCCATATTAGGGTAAACTCCTTTGTGTCTCCCACTGGTGCAACAGGGCCTGTCCTCACCTCACATCACTGCTGGTATGCTGACTGCCATGACAGCATTCCATACAGGCAGCTCTCAGGACTGTTCGAGAGTCTAGGGGATTACTTTGATAAATCAACAAATGCACAGGTGCCAGAATCTGGCTGCAAAGATGTCTTGCATGTTGTGTTGCTTGCTGCGTCAACTGACAAAACCACATGCTACATGTTGAGCCATTCCAACAACAACTGCAAATGCAGTGGATGTCTCTGGTTGCAGGCAAAGAAGTGCCTTTGCAGCTTCTGCAACTCTCACTGGACGCTGTTGCTGCCTGCAGATGTACCAATCAGGATGCAGCAGCAGCTGAAGAGGCGACCACAGAGCTGCGCAGCTACCAGCAAAGAGCCCTTGACCAAATCAAAAGTGGAGGGAACTACATTCTGGTTGCTCCCACAGGTGCGGACCTCATGTACATACCACAAAAGCATGCAATGTAAATTTGATGTGCTTGCCTGCTGCAAATTGCACTTGGCTGCCACTGGCTGGCAGGAACCTGCTGCTGTCGGTCAAAACACTTAGGCAACATGCCTTGATGCAGAATGACAGTGTCAGCCTACACTGTCTGAGCTATGCTATGATGTGTGATGCTGAAATAGCAACAGCAGTAATATTAATGGTAGTAAATGATAATATTAACTGATAATGACAGAAAAATAATGTGAACTATGCATTCATTCTGCCATTGCAATGAAGGAGGCCTGTCAAGAAGCACCACTACAGCCTGGAGATGATGGTGAGCAGCTGATTGCCAGTCACTGTTGTGTCACAGCATTATAACATGTGCCTTTGTGTGAATCAGCGCTGCAAGGCAAGACTGGCAGGACTACTGCAGGAGTACTACAACATGCAGGTCACTGTTGCAGGACTGCCAGGTCAGCTCATGCTGCACTGTGCCAAATCAGGCACACATCAGATGCCACTCACACTTGTGTCTCTTTCTAGTCTGGACACATTCCTTTGTGGTTTAGGACTCACTCTGAGGAGACATCAAAACTGCTCCCTGTGAGCAAGTTATTGCCTTGTGGCAATGACGACATCAGAAAGTCTTTCCTCCATTGCATGTGTCCTAAAATACCTCCACATGGAAAAATGTGCTTTACTAGTTCCCAGGCCCTGTTCAGTATAGTTTTACACTGTAAAAGAGACGGTTCTTTACAAAGAAGAAACGTTTCCATACTTTGAAGAGCTACTTTGGCAATGCCACAAAACAACATGCACTAACAGTGATCTGATGCCACATAGGTAGCGGGAAAACCAGGGTTGCTGTTGAGCTGGCAGGCCTGTTGTTGCAGAAGAAACCAGAGGCCAAAATTGTCTTCCTGGCCACCACGGTAGCACTGGCCCAGCAACAAGCAGGTAAGCTGTTGCTTTGTAGGAGCCTAGAATATGATGGGCTCCAGCTGACTTGGTGGAACAACGACATGCAGTTTGTGCCATGCTGTGCTTGAGCAGGTCTGATGGCCAGACACATGCAGCATGTCAGCAGAATGCAGAAATACATCTGTATATGTCTTCTTGCTTGGCCTGAGAATCTGCACCAACAACATGTTCTGTCTGTTCTGAGCCAAAGCACAACTGATACTGATGTTGCTGTGCTTGACTGCTTTGCTTGGATTCGGGTCAAGAATCGATGCCAATCAATTTTGGCACATGCCTTGATGCCGGGGTTTGAACAGCTGGCAAGACTTACACTGCCAAAGCTGCCCTTGCATTGCTGACATAGCCCTTCCTATGCATTGCATCCTGCAGAAGTGTTCAAGAGGGCAGACTGCATCACGCAGCAGTCCGCAAGAGTGGAGTGCTTTGTGAAGAGCTCATCCATGACTGCCAAGAGGTGGCGCATTGCCATTTGGTTGGACAGCGTGCTGGTCATGACTGCCCAGCAGCTTCTCAACAATCTAGCTGTCACAGCAGCCCATCTACAGCAGATTGACCTTCTGGTGCGAGCTACATTGCTGCTGCTGCTTTGCAGTATATGACAACGTGCGGCAGTAGGTGCCAACATGCTGCACTCTCTTGCGTCTTAAGCCAGTGATAGGTGACAGCAACAACACAGTGCTGTCATATCTGATGCACGTATCACTTACCTTGTGTTCCGCACATGACATGATCTTCTGCTTGTATGGTACCTCTCTGTGACATACTTGCTGCAGAGGTAGTGTTACTTTGGTAAAAGCCTGCGAAAGGTGACAAGAACAGCACACTCTTATTTCATGCACATAACATGTATCTTGTGACCCATGCGTGGTATTTCAAATGGCCTATGGAAGATCTGCTGCTGCTGCTACAGCTGCTGCATTGCTGTCTGCCCTGTACTGTGCTGTGCTGGGCTGCACTGTACTGCACTGTACTGTACTGTACTGTACTGTACTGTACTGCACTGCACTGCACTGTACTGCACTGTACTGTACTGTACTGTACTGTACTGTACTGTACTGTACTGTACTGTACTGTACTGTACTGTACTGTACTGTACTGTACTGTACTGTACTGTACTG
>JAABUP010001364.1_pt1 | contig 51115 bp, 72 predicted proteins | sample 5559201 | NCBI WGS metagenome assembly JAABUP01 (sample SAMN10711887, study PRJNA513373) | rock metagenome | isolation source: Antarctica rocks | place: Antarctica | reverse complement strand
CATCTGCTACAGCCACACTACCACAATGTGTGCAGACCCTAGAAGAAGAAGAAATGTTTTACATGTTTCGGCCAGACAACACGTCCGATCACATGCAGCAGGGCCTAATGACCCTGCATCATATCATCAGTTTGCAACAATAATGTTTGTCTGTGGACACCCCAGGCACAACGCCCAAAGCATCATAGGACACATCAATCTTAATATCATAATGTTCATAAAATTCACGACGTAGAAACTATTGGCATGCAAACCAGGTGTTCGTCGCTATGAACACGAATGTGGAAACTGCTTCTTCGTCTATCAAAGTTCCCCTCGAAACGAACGAGTGCGTGTTTGTAAGCGCCCTGCAGAGCAGAGCAGAGCAGGGCGCTTAGTTGTTCACTTGTGGTGCAAAGTAGCACATGAACTCCAAGCCATAATGCTTGCCGTTCCGTGACCTCAGACGTATTTTGAATTGGCCATCGACTTGACGTCTCATTTCTGCACATGCACACAACCTAGCCTTGCAAATGCAATGAGTGTCAGTCTGCCAACTGTTGTTCTAGATCAGTCTCGACAAAACCTGCTCAGCTTGTCCGACAGTCACTCAGCTCCCGGAACGAAGCATTGTAGAACAATGGTCGCAAGCATGTTTGCCTCAGACATGCCATGCAGTCACCTGCCGTTGGTGAAGGGACTTACTGGTGTCAAACCAACGAAGCCCGCCCTGCTTTGTACTTACAACAGACGGTCTCGACCCCAAACACCCCTGCACATAGCTTCGCATCGATGGTGAGTCCTTAGCCAGCCGTGTTCTGCGGCTCTGCTGTCCCTAGCAAGCGATGTTGTATGTTGCAGGCTTAGTCAGCATAGTTCTAAGCGCTGTTGCCAGTCTCCAAACACAATGGCCACGTGCAATGTTATTGGGTATCAGCTTTCTCGTTCCAGATGCCAGCCTGTCTCTGCAAGTAGGAGGGGCAGCTCTCAAGGCAGAAGTCACAGGGTACGGGGCGTGGCAGCAAGCAAAAGGTGACCAGAATGGCAGATTCATAACGATATTGGGAATCAGAATTTTCCTGTCTCTGAACATGTAGTTGTGCATACCTCCAAACAGTGATTTTCTGCTGCACAGGCACAGTCCCAGCGAGGCCCCTGTGGCGCCTGACCCTGTCAAAACATCTGCAGAACGTGTGGAGCGGCTAAAGGTACTAGTGCAGCTACGAAAGCTGTACAGAAATTTGTTGAGGGCTGAGCGTCTTCTGTCTACCTCTTCGCCTGTGCATCAGAAGCCTGTGGAAGTAAAACCCAGCAAAGGTGGGGCCTGCCTGCCATGGCTTTCATGACCCTCTCTCGCTCATCAACACTTGGTTGTAACATGCGCGCTCTACTTGATCTCATCTTGCATGCACCTCAATATGTAGGAAGGAAAGCCAAGAGGGCCCCTGTGCCGGAAGACAACCTAGAGGAGCAGGAAATGCTGGAAGCTGCCATTGAAGTCGTAGCTGAAATGCAACTGACAGCAGATGAGCTGAAGGTGCATCCCATTTGACAGCAAATGTGTTGCTTTCATGCATTTATGCTGATTACATAGGCAGGACAATGCTAGATCAAGACCCCTGATTGCAGAGCAATCCACATTTTGGCATGGTCAATGCCATGTCTGCTGATTCATGTGAACCATCCTGTGCTGTGGAACTCAACTATTTAGGTGACTTTGCAATTCAACTGACACTTCTCTTGTGTCATGCACAGCTTGGCCTCAGAAGACTGGTCACTGGCGAGAAGGACTTCTGTGAAGTCTTTCAGCCAGATGATCAAACTGATGCAAAAGAGCAGATAGTAGCACGGGCAAACAAATATTCGAAACGCTTGGTGGAGCGGGCAGATAAGGAATTGGATATGTTGCCTTTTCCCTCGTGAGTGCTGCCTGTCCTTCACATCACTGTTCTGCAGGGGCCATGCTTCAGCATCAATCAGTTCAAGTCAATATGCAGCTCAGACAGTCTTGTGCATCTGCCTTGTGCTGCAGTTGGGCTAGCACATACATAGCAGAGCTAGGGACAGCAACGCCTTTTTTCCTCTTCTGTGCAGCCGGTTTTCTTGTGATGCACATCTGGCCAGCAAAGTGCATCTGATCACCGAGAGGGCGCGCTTTCATGTGCTGTTCTTTGTGTGACAAGTTTCAGGTCACTCAAGCAATAGTGTGCAGGCTGACTGTTGTGAAAGCAGGGCATCAACTTCTGCTTTGTGATTGGTGCAGACATGCTGCTGCTCAAGCAGCTCTAGATGCACGAAATGCTAGGTTCCGCAATGTTGCCAGCAAGTCACGGGATCTGGATGATGATGACTCCTCAAATCGGGTTGAGAAAGCTGAAAAACGGGTCGGGGAGTTTGTTGCCAGGCGACTGTCCCCAGCTGTCCAGAGGGTTAGGAAAACACCTGTGCGCCGCTGGTTTTCCGGTGTAAGATCTGGAGCTGGCTATGTCGGAGGCCTTTGGGGCAGGTTAGCCTTATGTGTTTGACACTTGTGACATCTTAGCGACACATGTTTTCCTGGTCAAATTTGCTTGTGATGCCTTATCATGAACCATGTAGCAAATCACATGCAGGTATGTGTTCTTGTGTTGTGTTTGAAGTGCAAATTATATGGCCTTGATCATCGCAAGCTGACGGGCAAATACAAACCAGCTATGCTATGTCTCCATGTCTCAAGTGGTTTTGTTTCAGCGTTTGACTATGTACAGGTTGAATGGAACAGCACGAAGAGATAGCATTGCCAATTGCCTGCCCGAGGGCCTGCCTTTCCCTTCTTCCACCAGGGAGGCTTGCCAAGGGACCATCCAGTCCCTACGCATGGAAGTCGATGCTCTAGAGAAGAAGCTGCAAGAGTCTAGCAAGGTATCTAGCCTTTGTAGGCTGCTGTGCTGCTCCCTGATACATCTTTGATGCTTCACTGATGGTGCATGTCGTGCTGACATGCACTACACAAGCGTTGTGCAGTGGCCATTGACCTGGTTCCGTAGCCTGCTCGCATGTTCAACAGTCAGTGCCCATGCCATGCTGTTCTCATCAGCAAAACCTTTGTGAAGGCTGCATGCCACACATTGTTTGTGGATGCCAAAAGCTTGTGGCTTGTGTGGAAAATGGCTACTTTAAAAGGCTGTACATTTTGGATGTGCAGCTGCGAGAGAGCAGATTGAGGAAAGCCGGCATAGCAGGGCGTGCACGCATGGCCAGCGAGCTACGTGACATGGATGAGGACGTCAGCAGCCTTAGTCGAACCTTAGCAGTGCGTACGCTGCAGCTGGAGATGGAGTACATCTTCAGCTGTCTGGAGGATGAAGCTCTTGACATTGCTCAAGATCTGAAAGGCGCAGGCTACTTGCTGTTGAGGTGTGTTTGATTGCATGCTTGTTGTTGATGCACGGACATCTTCTGCTGCAAACTTTGTGTCTGTGTGTCTGTGCATCATGCTGCACACAAATCACAGGAAGTTTGCATGTTGCTTGCGTCTCAACTACATGACTTGGCTGTCCAGTTTGTGTGAGTCATGGGTCCCCAGCATTGCCTTGTTTGTCTGTAGGCAAGGCTCTAGTGATGAGGTTGCTTTGTTGGTGGCAGAGTTTGGGCTGCTTGACCAGCAGCTTGCCAGCCTAGCAGCTGCCATCGAAGAGTCACATGCCATTCTCATCACAGAAGATGAGCTCATTCCTGTAGCTTCAGAGATACCAGACATGCGCAGTCGGCTGGGCATAGCGTAAGGCGCCCACTCATTGTTATAAGCCCCAAGCTTCACAAGTGCACTGTGTTGAGAAGCCTTTCCTCATTCTGGCATCAACACCTAGCCGACCTTATGAGTCATCTTCACCTGACGCATCAGTTTGCACCGGGATAAAGTGCATAATCACATGCAGTCAATGGACAGCAGCTGCTATGAATGCACATCCAGCGACAAGCAATTGATGTGGCTTGCAGGGAGGCAGTAGTGTTTGGAGGTCAGGGCATCACCTGGATGAAAGTACGCTTCCAGATCAGAGAGGCTGTTGGCAAAGTCACTGAGGGAGTCCAGTTTTTCACTCGGGGGATCCGCTTGTTGGGCTCTGACTGCAACAACTGTGGCCGACTTTTCTACAGGGCTGCCTTGGGTAGGCACCTGCTGCTGCTGCATGCATCATGTGTTCCCTGTTGTCTTCCATTATACCTTTGTGTCAGAAGGCACATCCCATGGTAGTCAAGCATGATTCTGACGCTCAGCTTGTAAATGTTCGCTGGTGTGTGCACACCAGTAAGAAGGTGGTCTATACACATAGAAAGCCTGTCATGTCACCCAATTCTACTGCTGACTGGTACGCGTTTGTGACTGCAGGACAGACACTGAAGCCCAGAGAAGTGCAGGCCTTGCGCCGCACAGCATGGGATGTGCTCATCTTTGTACCCTTCACTATCATCCTCATTGCGCCTCTCACTCCTGTTGGCCATGTGTTGATCTTTGGCTTCATCCAACGATACTTTCCAGGCTTTTTCCCATCCCAGTTCTCTACTAGACGGCAAGAGCTCATGACTAGGTGAGCAGCACCTCCAAGTCAGCAGGCACACAGTGTACATAGGGTGCTGTGCATTGGTCACTTCATCTCTGGGTTCATTGGCTTGAGTCAACAGCGCTGTCATCTGCAGCCCCAAACAATGCCAATTGATCCACCAATGTTGTACGCACCCGTTCAGCATTGCCTCAACTCAATGTCAGACTGCATGCATGGCTTTGTCCCGAGTGAGTTGTGCAACCAGTGTTCCATCTCAGCTGCAGTGAGCATTAGACATGTTGCAACCAATGACTGTGTTTTTTGAACAGGTATGAAGACTTAAAGCAGCAGTTACTTGCTGCTCAAAATCTAGCAGAGCAGGAAGGCGACCAGGAGCAGCTTGCAAGGGCTGCAGCTGCTGTTGCACGCCTCACCTTCCCCTCTGGCAATGTGGACACCTCCTCACGCCCCTCCGCCACGGTATCCCACTCTCTTCTGACCAGCACCTTCGTTCTCTGCCTGTTTGCTAGAGTGCATCACTCTGTAAAATCCACTTGTTCTGGGAAGTTCCTGGATTAGTTGTGTGAGCATCCGGACTTGTCTCTCATAGGGTGTTGATAACATAGTGGCTTGCATCTTGCAGGCAGTCTCAGATGCTGCGTCAGCCTCTGGCAGCAATGGCAATGCCAAGGTATGCTTTTTGACAATGCTTGTTCTGACATACAAAAGACACACATGACACTCTTAGGCTGCATGTTTGGCCAATCTTGTCTCAGCTGCTGGACCTGGTAGTTGCCATTGCACACATGACTGTGCGGCAAAGTGCAGTTTGTTGTGCCGTCAACATGCTTGGCATGTTTGTGTTTGCTGATATTGGAGGCAATGGCTGTGCAGACTAGCTGGGACAGCAGTGATGAGGGTGCTGAGGGTCCTGCTGCCAAAGCCTTGAGATCCCTCGAACAACAGGTTGGCTCACCTCTGCAGTGGTATCTGCATTTACTCATTGCTACACCTATGTTTTGCAGCTGCTGAATTGTGCCGGAAGCAGGTTGCATGTCATTGTGAGTGTTCTTGATTGTTGCTGTCTGTGAAAGCCAATGCATTCTGCAGATGTGCAACTGCACTGCTAGGCTCAGCAGGCTAGGCTCAGCAGGCATTATGCTGCCTGGTTGTTCCAATGCATGCGTTGCTGAGCAACAGCAGTGAGAGGTTGTGCATTTGCAGGTGGCTGCTGCGGAAGACGACACCCTGCGAGGCACGATAGATGAGAGTGGAGATGCAGCCGTAGGATCTGCAGCCCGCTGATGGCATGCGTTTGAATACAACCATAATAATACAGTATATGCTATCTACATACTGGTTTTTGGCAACTCCAACCGAGATGTAACATTGGGTGTTGGCTTACCATTTTTGACTGAAAGCTTATATTCCAGCATTTGCTTACAACTTGTGACTGCAAGCAACATGTGATGCAGATCAACTGGGTGGTAGATACTGCAAAGCCAAGGAATGCTGGGTGAGGTAAGTGCACTTGCTGTTGTACAAGCTGACAGAACTTGTAGTGAGGATGCAAAACTTGCAACTTGATTCATCAAGCTCTTCAACACTTTGATTGCAGCTACAGCAAATTTGCAAGTGACTCAAGTGCAAATAGTCATAAATCCTATAGTGGACAGGTCAGAGGGTAGAACTGTTGAAACCCACACCAACACCAAAATCTGTCACTCAAACTGGGCCCTGGACTGAAAGCAATGTGGTTGTAAAATGATACCAATTACACAAAAGTATGCATTGAGATAGATGTTAAGCATGAAATGCCATCAGTGGTGCTCTACATGTTGGACAATCCTGATGATTAGCATTCCACTGCACTGCACAGCCATGATGGAACACATGGCAGCATGGCAGAACTACAAGCCTTGGGCTGTATCCTCCCGACACTTTGGTTGCCTGTTTTGCATCAATGTCGTCCAGACACACAGCGCACTGAGTTGGCTCCTCCCGACCATTTGAGGTCATGGCAGTAATCAAATGCTGGCGATAAACAGCTGCCCTGTCTCTGAGGCTCTGCAAGCCTGGCCCTGGCATGGACTCTTCGTGAAGTTCCAAGTTGTTGGCCAGCGCAAGAAGTACATCAAATTCGACCAGTGGATCTCCAGTGCAATCTTTGTATTGCATGACAACCAAGATAGCATGAGCAGTAGAGTTGCAGGCTGCATAACAGTGCCAATACCATCAGCGCTGACACGCTGGGCAGCCATTCATACACTCAAGAGAAGCCACAACTCATCGGGTGCGCAAAGGCAAGACAACTGAAAGGCAAACCATACTTAAACAAGGAAGCTCCTTTCACATGCATGTTGAGGTGCTGACGACTCACCAGCAGAGCCTCATGCAAGACAGCTTCTGATTCTACCGCCTTTCCTCTAGTTGTCAGGCTTCCAGCTATGTTGATGAGCACCTTGACCAAATTTTCAGCACAGGTCTTGATACTTGTGTCTTCAACATTGCCATCAGCCCAAGTCCATGCAGCCTTCATCAGGTTTGACCACATCTCTCTGCTCTGCTGCAACAGTCGGAACCCCCTGCACACCATACACGCCTGAATGCCCATTCTGTGGTCTGAAGTAGCTACACCTCCGGACCATCATGGCACTGAAACTTGTTCATAACATTGTTTCACTGCATGCTTTTCAACATTGCGCTGCTCGCTTGCTATTGGGTATGATGCATCATCACAAGACATGGCCCAGGCACTTTGGTACCAAAGCAGCGTGCATAAGTAAGCAGTGAGTGTCCTCAGTCTGGTGGATTGTAGAGAGCCTCCATGCCACCTAGTGCATGACTAGCTTGAGCTTGCAGGTTCAGATCATGATGTCTACATCCTGAGCGCATGCCCTCCTTACAACAATCCACCATGCTTTGCAGAATGTTTTGGTCCAGGTGGCGACACATCATGATCTGATCTATGACACCATACTGCTGATGTTAGACAAGTTAGTCAATGAGTGAACAAAGCACAATTGCATGATGATGCACTTGCGCCGTGATGCAGCTTAGAATCGGTGTAGCGCGTACATGGAAACTGTCATGTGATCCCAAAACATCATGCAAGACTGCACATGCAGCTGGCAGCATTCATCAGAACGGCCATCAAGCACGAATGTCATGTGAAAGATGTCCAGTCTGTAGAACCTTAGGTGTTGCTTTGTGCCATGCTGACATGCCTGATGCCTCTGATAATTTTGCAGCATCACTGCACAATCCATGAGTAAAGCAGATGCCTCAAGATCTTGCTTGTTTAGGGTCGGCTTTGCTGCCACAGACGGCATACACCACTGCTTGCAAATCATGCAGGCACTCAAAGCAAACAGATCAGACAGAATCAGGTCTGATGAAAGCTATACTCACATTGTAAGGAATCATTCTGTAAGCTCCAAACTTTGAGTTCTTTGCCAAACGCAAGAGCTGCCTCCAGATACCTCCATGCCTGCGCGCCACTCACGCTGTCAGTCCCACATACTTGCAGATGCACAAGCACTGATTTAGGTTCCTTCATGAGCATTGATCAGAATTCCTGCAATTTGCAGCGTTGTAACATGTGCACCTCAGATGTAGATACACAGCTGGACCTACGATATCACCAGACGGGACATGACTTGCAGGTACATGTGATCAAACATGAACTTGCTCATGTTGCCATACATGTATTGGATTATGGAGTTACTCATGAAGCACAGCATGGTCACATTGTGCATCTTGAGTGTTGTTGCACTGACCAGTGGGACAGCTGCGTGATGTAGGAAGTATCTGGCAACTGTCACATTGGAGTATGCAGCAAGCATCTTGTCATCTCTCCCTGTTGGCTGCTTGTCAGCAATGTCCATCAAGCGTTGCAGACTTGGAGGGAAGGGTGGATTTGCTGAGTTGCTGGGCGCCGCCACTGCTTGATGCAGCAAAGGCTGCAGCCAAGAATGCTTGCTAAGCATACAGGGTGACAGCTGGTGCATTGATGGCTCACACAACTTGTTGTAACACTGCTTGCAAAAAGACAGGCATGACACCACAGCAGATCTGATGAGCTTCTGCCGGCTCCTGGACAGTTGTTCAAGAGCCAAGAGGGCTGTGCGCATTATACAAGAAAAACCTTTGCAAGTACAACTGCATCAAGTTGACATCAACTTCATCAGCTAACAAATACGCACAAACAGGTCACAACTGACCTGTAATTTTATGCTGAACTGCTGATCTTGCGTTGACTGGCAATGGTATCTGTGCACTATAAACCCTTTCCTTTGGCACTCTGTGTTGCAGAAGGAAACCTGTCAAGACCATATCTGTAGAGTGAATACAGCACAGGCTGAGTTTCGTCGTGCATGACCACACAACTGAAGATTATACTTGTGCGGAAAGCACCTTTTTACATTTCGAGCACCGAGTATTTGCTTGCAGATCTGGTATATGGGCAGTGCACGCAGCACATTTAGACTGCACACGAGAAGGGTCGTCTTGCTGCTGAGAGTGAGACTGCTCATAGGCAGCATGTGCAGCCCACACAGTCGCTGGGATCCACTGTGGGTGCTCAATGGTCCACTCAGCGTCAGGCAAACCCAGAGCAGAAACGCCAGGAGTACCCGGTAAGCTGGTCTTCATGACGTTCCAAGCACCTGGTTGGCTGGCCTTATGCAGGACGGTTGTGCTTACTCACCGCACCTCGGAAGATCGCACAACATCAGAATTGTCAGGCAGGATTGGGCGAATTCGTAGGTTTTGAGATTCAGGTTTCTACGTGCATCATTCACAGTAAAAACTGTTTGCCTTCTCTGCTATGGAGATAACACTCTGCTTGACACAAAATTAGAGCATCAAGCAGCCAGGGACCACACCTGATTCCAGTCTGAGCTTGAAAGCTGAAACCACTTCAATACTATCATTCAGATGTGAAGAGAAAAGTCTTTCCTAGATTTATCATTCAAATCAGACAGGATGACTATTAAGTTGGGGACTTTGCCTTCTGAACTATCAGCTGTTAGCTTGGCTTCAGGATGTGCACCTCAGGATTTCCCCGCTTTAGATTTACCCCCTTTTATCATCTGGTCACTGCAACTCAAAAGCCCAGTATAGACACCTGCAGCTGACATGAGGTAAAATTGAAGCCAGCAGGTCGAGAGAGTGGGGCCCATATGTACAGAACGTCACATATGATGACACAAGCTTGTGATACATGTCTGAGACCAGTACTGACACTGACCAGCTTTGAACTTGACATACATGCAGAAAAAGACAGCCACTCTCCTGGTGCCTGTGCACACCAGACTACCGCCTGCATCTTGCCTACAGCTGCAAGTGTGTGTTGCCACGGTGGCCTTGAAACTTCATGCCTGGCATTTCATGAAAAAGCTTGCCGCTGAAAGCCGCAGCTGCAATCCCATACAGAGGGAATTTGTGTTGCCTATGTCAGCCGACGACGTGATGCGCAGCTCAGCTCAGAGCTTGTAACAGTGCACAGAGCATGACACAGTCTGTGCAGACATGTGTTTTGCACTCTGCACAGTACAAATCACCAGACAAGCAGGTCAAGAGTTAGCACAGCAGGGCATGTGCACCTTGTAAGATGACCAGGCAGCATCCACACTACATTGCCAGCTGCAAGGGCCTTGACCTTTGTATTATAGGTTGCAAGAAACTAAAACCAAAAAGCATGACCAGAGACTACAATGATGGATGGGTTGATTTGAACCTGTGCCAGGCTTTGCACTTGCATCAGCCAAGTAGGCATCAGGCAGGTGTGTCTCACCCTGCCATACAGCAGCCTGCTTTCATCACTTGAGGAGGTGCAATCGATATGGCAAGCACCATGCTGCATATTGATCTGGAATAAATCTGTACTTACTTGCGCTACCAACAATCTTGAGACCAAGTTCCAAATAGGCCTGAGAGGCAGATTGCTTACACCATAGACTAGGTGGTCAAGTGGTCTTGGCAGGTCTTTCAGTCCTAGGTGGTCCTATGGGCAATACCTGTGGAGAGATGAGATATCACAGCAAAACGCTCGTCTTGTCAACTATGTATAGATGTGACAAGTAACTTGCAATGTGTGCAACAGCAACAGAAGCACTGAGATCATATCTGTTGGTAGACAGCAGGCTTCATCTAGTTTGACTCCTCCACAGTGAGTGGGACCTGCACATGCACAAGCAGTAATGCACCCAATGTAACATGCACTCGTTTGAGGCCATATGCATTGCCAAAAAACAGTACAAAACAGCACATGCAAGCGTGCTACTTGACAAGCAAGCCAGCATCCTGTTGCACTAAGGCCACAGGCATGGTGAGAGTAGCGTATAAATAGTGCTGACGTACCTTTGAGTCCGGCGATACAGGGAAATTTTGCTGTCTGCAAGTAAGGCCATTGAAGGTAAATGCAGTTGGCAGCATCCCTGTGAAGCCAGTCATTCAATCTTGAAGTATATGCATATTAGCATGCAAGCTACAAACCTTTTGCATTCTTGCAGATGCTGCAGATAGCAAATAGCAGCGGCCTCAGCAGATGCGCACATGGACGTCACATTATTGTCTTTCTGCAGCTGCACAGAACGGCGCTTCTGAACAACTTTGCTCTGCACAAGTAGAGCAGAAGGTGTGTCATCTATGCAGGTTGGCACATAGTAGGCCTACAGCACACCAAACAAATATCCGGAAAAAACAGCCATTTTCTGCCGTTGTAGTTGCTGTCTTTGCAACCAGTGATTGAGTACACACAACATGACAATCTCTGCAAACAAAATGTGTCCCGGCAAGAAGTCATGAACGTTCTTGGTCATGGCAACAAAGTGCTCTCAGGGGCAGCAAGCATTATCAGGCACAGTGTCATGTTCAGGCACAGACTCATGTTCAGGCGCAGCAGACAGAAATAAGCTTCAGGCGCAGCGTGCATTCAGTCAGGCCGTAGCAGCATGGAGTCAGTACTACACCTGTACTTTCACTAGCCCCAGAAGATCTGCTGCAAACCTTTCACAGGCTGGGAATGTGTGTAGTCCTACTGTGATGCAAATTTGTAAGACTTACATACAGGCACTGGCGATGCTGGACGCACCTGTGGCACAACAGAAAGTGCTTTGCAGGCCTGGGTTTGCTGCCAGCAGGGTCAGGCTGGGGCCTGACACAAAAACGCAAGTGCTTATCGCAGATTTGCCTGATGGCAAATTATTAATTTGACATTAACAAGACTGTCCCCGGTCTTCTCAGTCTGTAAATGCGAATCGTCACGGAATTTCAGATGCCATTTGGAATCTGAAAGGCTGAAAACATCTTGGTCTGTTTGCTCTGGGTCTGTTTGCGGTGTTGCAAACAACTTGGCAAGTGTATTTGAACTTGAGCATCTATCGTAGCCTTCCTGACTGCAGAGCGGCCGTTAAACCGTCAACGACATCAGGCACCCAAATTCACAAGTCAGGGTTAAGCAGACGCAACATGTCAGTGGAGCAACATTATTATCAGGTCTTGCAGTCGTCGTCTCGAAATGAGTGCGTAAGCAGCATGAGTTGCGTGAGCGCGGAGAGCCACCAGTGCTGTTCCGCGGTACGCTCAACGGTATCCGCGGCACTGCGCGCAATACGCCGCAGTATACCATGCAGTATACGCAGTGCCGCAGTATACTGCGGCGAGTTATACTGTGTTGTTGTATCTCGGAGTGGTGTCAATCGAAGCTTTTCTTTGCGGGCATTCCGATTCATCAAAGAAAGAATTTTCGCAAAACATAAGATTTCACACTGAATTTCAGACGGAAACAGCAATATACCGTACCGCCTTTAATGTTTGGTCGGCCTCTAATTAAGGTCGTGACCCTTCGGAATATTGCGGACGACCTTTTGCGCAATTTAATGATTGAAGCTAATCGATTATTTTTACCGACTACCTTTAATGACTTCAATTCGAGTCGGCTGCTGATTGCGATCGCGGAAAATTGCAAATTTGCTGTACCACAGCACAATATTAACCGAGGCATGCTTTAAACTCAAAGGAATGTTCACTCAGCTTGCATTGCATCTCAAATGAGCTCAACCCGAGTGCACTAACAAGCATGATGACTGTGTTGACACGATGCAAATCAACAGATCGCAGAGCACTGCTTTTTGTTGCATTGTTTGCTTTTTTTGTGGGAGTCGTGGACGATAATATTTCATATGGTTTGAATCGAGGTCGTGCAAATACGACTTATTTAATTAGACGGCCAACATTCGTATGCTAAGAATATTAAATTATAATGCTTATTAATAATGCCTAAGTATATACAACCGCAGTACCCGCAGAACGGGGTCCTGTCGCCGCGTACTGCGGAACAGCACTGGGAGTTTAGCGGATTCGTATTTTTATGCCTGAACCCTAATATACATTCACGGTGGTTACGATGCTGACAGCGGTTTCTGACAACCGATTTATCCGAATAGGCAAGCTTGCTGCAGATTTGATTTCAGACCATCATTGTGCTCCGGCACGGCTGTGGTGTGACAACTGGGCTGCCCACGTACCATTACCTCCATCAGAACTTTGATGAGGGCAGCTTTACAGTACATGCAGTTTGCTATTATAAGTCGGGATCGATCTTAGACGCGCCAGCTCAATAGCCCACGAAGCCATTGATGCTGAAGGAGGCCTCTAAGAATTCATTGCTACAACGGTAATCGTGAAAAGATCATGTAGAGGCTTCTTCGCTTTTCGCGAGCCAAAACAACGTAACGCAAGATCAGGTTGCAAAAACAAATGACAAAACAATTCTGCGAAGTTTTTATCAGTCGCAAGCACAGAATCGCACGTCAATAGTGGGAGCCAAAAACAGCAGGTAAGATCAAGTAATGCAGTGACTACATGGAAAGTCTTAAGTTGTGGCTGACCTAAAGGCTACCGCCACAAAACATCGTCCAGGCACATCCATTGAGGATCAGGACGGGCGTTCAAAAAGTATACTGCATCGATCTCATCTGCTGGACGCCCTTCGCAACCAGCGAAGATTTTAGCGTCAGGCCCTGCGCTGCAAGTGTCTGTGCTTTGAAGACTCGGCACAAAAATGCTGAAACTGATCCATCCTGAATCTTCGGTAATGGGCTTGACGGTTCCAAGCGATGCATACGGACATGTTCCTGACGAGTTGGCATGGTTTCCAATGGACACATCAGCATCAAACGACGTGATGTTGGCAGAATACACCCAAAACTGCAGTAATGTGGTGTTCACCGCAGTGACAGAGTCAGAGTAAAATCCAATTCCTTGTCCTGACCCTGCATACACACAGCTTGGAGCGCCCGTCCCGCCTCGGCCGGTGGTCACGGGTGCTGATGGTGCCGAGCCGTTGAAAGGAATTGCATTGCCACTTTGTATACTGAACATTTGCCATCCAGGCAGCAGGTTCCCCGCAGCTGTGCTATAAATGTTGGGAGGATTGACTTGCTCTGGGTTCAATGCTTGATAGTCTTCCACAGTGACCCAAGACGCAATTAACCCTGCAGACCCAGAAAATGGTGCATACATCCATTTTCGAACAGAGCATTTGTTGTACACATCAAGTTAGTATATCATGACCATTTGAGATAAGGGATCAACATTCTCACCTGTCCAATCAGCTTGTGTCCTATGCAAGTCTTGTGAGCTGTCGGGCAGCGCTGAAGCGTACATGGTTGTGTCTGTGACCGGTGCCAGATTAGCGGGTTGATAGTCACAATCGACCTGACGCCATTGTGTCCCGATCACGCCCCATTGCAGATCGGCGAGCCTGGCGAAGGCTTCTGTCGATATGTCGAAATGAGGCAAATTTTGACATCGACACCATCTATTGTTGCTTTCTAGGTTGGCGGGATAGTACCTGAATAGGCGTTGTTTTCTATCAGCTACTTGTTTTGTCACCTGTGCGTGCTGTGATCATACCCATTGGCCAACACTCACGAAGGGCAGCTGTCCACATTTCTTAGCACTACCGACGCAGTCTCATCGTAGCAGACGCTTGATCTGTCCAACACAAGACCGTTGTCATCTTCAAAGATGCTGTTGTAGCACTGGACCTCGAAGCAGAGGCCACAAGAGCCTACAGACAAAAATTGTTGCAAAGCCAGTGGCCAGCTAATGCACGCACGCTTTGCTTACAAGTGTTTAACCGCAGCGCAGGCTCACCTGGAAACAACGGAGAACAATCTGGTATAGCGAGTACCGAAAGAGGATCTCCCAAACTTTCATCCGGAAAGATTGGTCCGTAACTGTACACACACTGGTCAGGTCAGGTCACAGACAGCATTCAACGCCCATGTGTAGAAAGGTGAGCATGCAATTGCAGGGCAGTGCACACCCGCAAGAGCCAGCTTGATTGTACGCATAGTTCGTCGCTCGGCCTTGAGCAAAGTCATAACTGATAGGTCCTGAGCTCTCAATATGAGATTGTCCAGTAATTGTTGAGAGCCAGGCAGTCTCAAGGTCGCTCTGAGAGTTCAGCGCTAAGCAGCCGACAACATGCGGTACCAGCCAAAGAAAAAGGTTTGGCAACATCCTGACGGTACTGCAAGCACCGCTAAACGTTTGTTAGGATGCATCTGTCGCATTTTGAATCTACATGCAGATATCAAATCCGCAGATGGGGAGCGCGGATCCTTCTTCTTCCTTCTTCCTCTGAGTGCCTGTGCCTGATGCCTGACAGAGTTGTAACGCAACAGGGTTTCTCTGAAGTGATGCCATAGCTGCAGTCTGTTCAAAACGATCAAGTGACACAGAGCCACTAGACTAGTCAGCAGGATCAAGACCAGTAGTCAGCACGATCAACCTCACAATGTCCGATGCTTTTTCATCTTGCCCTGTGGTCTGAGAGCAAGCGAGTCTATGGTGAGTGCAGGTACGACGGCTGAACCGTTCACAACTGCGCAGTTAACAAGTCGAGCAGGTGCTGCTGTTACGACCCTCAGCATTTTTCCATTTTGTCATCTGTGTGATACGCTTTGCCAAGCAAACCACACATTTGCTGTCTGATAAGCAGAGAGCTGACTGCAACCCTCAATGAAACTTAGTGTGCCACCCAAGCCTTTCTGTTTTGCTGTATGGCGTGACATAGCACATGGATTTGGCCAGGTCATGCGCAAGTACAAGAATTGCCACGGTGTGACACTGTGTGACATTGAAACAAGCGTGGTGCGTAAAGTGCTCTGGGCCGCCGCCTCAGGAGTATTATCGCTGAAAACCATGAACTTTCTTCTCTGCGTAATGCATATTCAACCTTGGGGACCCGGTTTGCAGAACTTCTGGCCTGTCGTAAAGAATGTTGCCATACGCGGACTGCATTCTGCACTGCATCAAGCTGCCGCCACGAGGCTTGAGTGGCAACGGAACGGTTCCTTCGGAACCAACCCTGCTTGGTGAGTTTTGGGTGATCTTTGAGTTATGGGGGGTTCCGTACGGCGTGCATTTTCCGGCAAAATCATGGTGACAGTATGGTTACAGTACGGTTACAGTCGCACGGTGACGGCACGGTGACAGAACGGTTACAGCACAGTCCTTGTATGGTCCCAGCACGGTCCTTGCATGGTCATAGCGAGGTTCGGTCCAAGTGCGGTGATGGTCCATGCACGGTCACAGCATGGTCACAGCATGGTGCAGTCACAGTCCGGTACCGGCACGGTGACAGATCGCTCAACATGGTCCTGGTCCGGTTCTTGATCGGTCTTTGTATGGTCCTTGACCGGTGTTTGCCTGGTCCCAGTCCGGTGGCGGCATCTTTGCACGGTCCCTGCATGGTGAAAGCTGTATCGTCACAGCCTGGTCCCGCATGTGGCTGGTTACGGCATGGTCCTGGCCCGTCCGTGCTCGGATCTTGTTTGGTGGCGTCACACCGTCAGGGCGTTTGGAGATAGTAGTAAGAAGTCACTTGACCGTTGATGAGTTATGCGGGTATGTGCGCTGTTTCAACATGTAGAACAAGCACGTAGGGTCGAAAGTCTTGTATCTGTAGGAAGAAGTAGTGCTCATACACTGCAGGAGCAAGATCAAGCTGTGGCCTACTGTCACAGGTCAGTGCAGGTAATCATCCCTGTTGAGCTGTGTGTCCAGTTCTCCTTACAGAAAGCCGTAATGATCAATGGCAACCAGGCATGGTTTGCTGGGCAGTGTTCCCGTGTCTATTATGTTGTCGGAGCAATGCAGTGATGACAAATGTGCAGTTGCCATCTGCACGGTCTGTGGCACTATCGTCCTGGTGCATGTTATCCTTATGCACGCCATTACTAGCTAGCTATCTTTGCTTAGGTGTGCTTGTCAGTCACAGCCAATGCTAAACTGTGCAGCCGTGACTTGCTGCAGAGGCTACACATGCTAATGGTTGCAATCCAAATTGATGCAGGGCAACTGTTATGCTATTAGCATGGCCTGCAGAGGGCATGGTGCGTGCTGCTGAACAAATCCGTGGGCTGCATAACACAGGCAATATGGCTGCAGTCTGATGCCTACTGACAGCTCATCATGTTGACAAGTCTAAGGTAATCACTGAAGCATCTGACATTTACTTTGCTGTTGTGCTTGGCTGCATCTGCCTGACTGATGTGCCACTGCTTCAAGTTGCAGGGCCACTTCTTGAGACTGAACTCGACTATACTCTGCTCCTTTGTGCCAGTATGCCATGCCCACTACCAGTACATGTGATGGGCTGTGTGAGCTTGACATTTTGACCACTTTGTTGTTTGACGTCAGATTCTCATTGGCAACCTATGTGCACAACGACAGTATGCTGTGCACATGGTGTTGTCTGCATGCGCGTAAGGTAATGCAAATGCTGTATGGCTCATGAGTATTCACAACAATTCTGGGCATGTATGCTCTGAGATGCATGATAGACTCAAGCATGTTTGCATGCTGCTGTTGCTGTCAAATGTCGCAATCGCTCTGTTTGCTCATTGAGCAAACTCATTAAACAAAGATAACAGGAGTAGCAGCAGCAATACAGACATAGCAGCAGCAGCAGCAGAAATCAGCACAGGCAATCTCAAGAGGACGCAGTGAGCAACAAATTGTGCAAAACACTGTCACAAGGTGTGTCATGGTTTCCTTGCTGCGTACTATTGTCACATGTCAGTGCAGGTGACCAATTTTGTCACATATAAAACGCTTTGCAATGAAAATTGTGATTGCATGTGTGACCTGTCAAGCTTCATGTGTGGTCTTCATCATAAGCATGCTCTAAATGGATGACCAGGGTTGCTTTGCTGCCAATGTCTATTCAAAGCGGACTTATACCTGTCACAACAGTGCAATGATGATAATGTACAGCTGCCATCTGCACAGCTTGTGGCTTTATCATCCACTGGCGTGTGATGTGCTTGCACATGCCATACACTAGTGCTGTAGGGGTGCTTGTCAATCACCAGGTACTAATCTACGTAACCGTGACATGCTGCAGTAATTACTTGTAGCAAACTGTGATGCAAGCACTGCACAGCTTATTGTTTGTTTTTTTAATGGCGCCCTAGCTTGCAATGTCCACGGCCAGTATGTGTTAACAAGTATTTGACCTGCATGTTGCAGGCAACCTGGCTGCAGTCTGATGCTTTATGATAACAAAGCAATCACTAAAACACAAGAATCTTGCATGCGCTTCCTTTATTTTGCCTGGCTTACCACAGGTCTACCATCATGCGCTGTGTTTTTTTGTGTGAATGCATAAGACACTTGCCTGCAAACGGCTGTTGCATAGGTGAGCGCAGGTTTTCATACGCACGCTGAGCAAAGATAGCAGCAGCATCAGCAATACTGGCAGCAGCAGTAGCAGCAGCAATATTGGCAGGAGCAACAGTAGTAGCATTAGCCCAACAGCGGTGAAACTGAGAAAGTTGCAGCATGGGCGGTTTCAACAGCAGGCAGTTATCACCACACCAGCAGACCTACAGCCTGGATAATACAACAGCTCTGATGGAGGGGCAGGAGTACCATGTGATGCTGCAAGCCTTCTGCGCAAGGTACTGTGTAAGGATTGTGTCATGAATTACCTGCTGCGTAGCTTAAAAATGATGGCAAGACAATGCAGTGTGAGCTCCTCAAGTTCACTGCTGCTAAGACTGAGTGTGCTGCTCACCACTTCACTACCTTGTGTCACTGGCTGCACTGTTTACAAAATCAATGCGTTTTCCCAGCTGTAGATGCTGTTGCTTCTCAACTGACATAGTTTGGTGATTCCACACATCCCAGCTCAGTCACTGTACCATGACTGCTTCCGCACTTGCTGTACTGCTGGAATTTCATATCATGGCACGTTGTGCAGCAAGGCTGAGTTTTTGACCTGACTGGTTGTTTAGGCCAGAGCAGTGATGAGGCAGTAAAATTGAGGTTTGGTGTGTTGACTAGGCAGAATGAGTTGCTTCATGTGCCTGCTCACCATCATCAAGTAGACGTAACGTATTGCATCCCAGTACCATACTTGTATTCTCCTACACAAGTTTCTTATATGAAGCAGCAGCAAGGTGCTGGCATATATATTATATAGTCAACATGATGTGTATAAGCTTGCTGTGCCTACATCGATGGTTTATAGCACATGCTGCTGACTGCAACATATCAGCAATTTCACCCTGTGCTTAAGTACAGGTAGCATAGAGTTTATTGGAACATGACAGGACTGCTGCTTATACTACAAGTGAAAATCTTGTGTCAAAGGCATGCTACAAGTTGAGGCTGATAGAGCATACTTCAAATCTCCTGTGAACAGACTCTGCCCTGAAGATGGCTTTTCATCGCTTTATTACATACCATGGTCTGTAGCTATTCCAACAGCAGAACGCAGCAGGCATGGTGCTAAATATGCAAAAACATGGGACATTAAATGACAGCTGACGTCCAGCATGTCTGCAAGACAGTACCGAGTCTGATAAGCTGTTGCTTGTCTGCAGGTGGGCAAGATGCATGGCACAATCACTGTATGGGCTGCTGTGCTGTTGCTTAGCTCAAAGAAAAGCATGTAGCCAATAAATGCTTATACATGTTCTTCAAAACAAGTGTTATGCAACCAGCCAGACTAGAGGCGGTCAACTGCTGTGTTTGCTGTATGGAGTCATGAAATCGGTTCAAGCTGCTGCATGAGTCAATCAGAGATAGCAGGTCTTCTGTCACATATTCTACCACGTGGTGCACCTGTTGCAGTCTTCAGTTGTGCAACTTCCAGCCCAAACACAATCCAGCTGTTGCATATATTGCTGATGCATACTATCATTTCTATCATTATACTCCCATTTGTGCCCAGCATCTGGACATCTCAATCATATTGCACCATGGTTGCAACCCTGCTTACTCTGGCACCTCATCCTGGTCATGCTTATGTTGTTCTGCCTGCAACTCCGCAAAAGAGCTCGACAAGCAGCATGCACTGTGAGATGCTCTGTCCCGCACACATCATTGCACGGCAGGTCCCACCAAACTAGTTTGATGACTTTGACATGGAGCAGCAGCTGTATCCTGCATCAGAAATCAATCAGCAAGCGCCTGCAGCAGCAGCAGAGTCAGACAGGCTCAGGCCCGAGGAATAACAACAGCTGAATTGAGCAGTGTGATGCAGTGTGTCAGCAAGGACGAGGCATATTTTGTAATGCTTGTAGCTTTGGGCAACATGCCATCAGCGTTGCAAATGCTTTATGTGTTCATTGGCTGCATGTCATGGCTGCCAAATGTGCTCTCTTGGAGCATGTGCAGCTATGTTGCACACAGCTGCAAGTACCATGCAAACAACAGCCCTTGCCCAACAGGAACAGTCATCTGCACACACTTTGTAGAGACAGGTCAGACTTCAGTACGTCCCAACAGAAGTGCAGCTGTCATATGCATGCTGCAAAGCTTGCAAGCACACCAAAAGCTGTGCACAGAGTAGACAAAACAGTGTCACCTGTGCAAGTAATACCTCGCAACAGTTGCACCCAGGCTGCAACACAAATACTACCTGTGTTTACTTGTGTGCGTGGTCAGTCTTTGCAGGATGATGATCCGCATGATCAGCAGCTTGTGAGCTCATGCTAAAGACATTGGATGCAATTGATGCTCAACGTGACTGTACATACTGATTCTGTTACAGTCACAGCATTGCATAAATAGTGCTGCAGTTATGCCATTCAACAACTGCAAACAAAGAATGTTGTGCATGCAAAGGGCTGCTGCTGGGATGCTCCAGGGGTCACAGGGTACCCCACTAGGCTCTCATGCCTGGCAGGGCATTTGCATAAGCTCCGGTAGATGTATTGCATTGTCAGGCATACATGCTGTTTTTCTGGTCTGCTGTCTTGCCAAGTTGCAAGCTTTCTCCCTGACCTTGTAATCCTGTGGCAATCAGCTGACAGTACAGTGCGCTTTTCTTTAATGCCCTCAGAGCTCAGTGAACACGGAATGCAAGGTCCCAGGGAGGTAAATGACAGGCTACTGAGATGCTCACTGTATGCAATGAAAGGTGCTGACTTTCTTTGATTGCCTGCTGATGTCATGCAGTTTTGCATTCATGCTGCAAATGGCAGCAGTGCTTGGTTTGTCCAAACAGATGCATCTAGTATAGGAGACGTTACCTGGAAGAATGGCAATGGAGTCAATCTGGTTTATCAGCCACTGCTCCAAGTTTGTTGTTTGAGTACGATGAGCATCATCCTCTGCCAGTCATCCACATGCTTCCAGTATCTCTCAGTATAACACATGATGATCCAGAACATGACCTGCAAGCTAAGCCCGCAGTTTCTGAGAGATTTGATGGCAACAAAGTTGTCTCAGCTGGTTGTTCAATGTCATGGCTTACTGCATACACATGAAGGTTAACAGGACACTTATGCTTCGAAACAGGAAGAACAAAGGCAATATGGCTCACGCATCCGCACATGATTCAGTTGATGTTTCCTTTCATGCAAGCAGTGGTGCAACAACAACATACCATGCTTCTTACTTGCAAACAAACCTTGCACAGGCTCTCTGGACAGGCTCTCAATTTATGCGCTGGTGATTCATTAGGCCAGCAAAGCTTGCTGTCAATGCTCACAGAACCCCTTCAGGTGTCCTTCTGTGCAGAATGCTGACTACAGCTCCAGCAGGGTGTTGCTCACAGGTCTGCAGTGCAGCGCAGTTTATGGCAAGGCGTTGTGTACTTGCAGGCTGAGGAACTGATGGCGTGCGAAGGGCGTTGCTGTGCAGCCCACAATAGCGTAAAGTGCTGGTGTCGCACCATGCATGCACCGTGCAGCAACCGTACGGTGACCGTGCCGTCACCGGACCATCGCCATGCACTCACCAAAACCGGACAACAACCAAACAAGGACCTGACAAGGACCGTTCCAGGACTGTTTCACCGGCCCATCACTGTGCTGTCACCATGCTGTCACTGGACCCTGCACGGACCATGCATGCGCCATGCTTTGACCATGCTGGCATCGAACCAAGCACGCACTGAACACAGACCATACTGTGACCGTGCAATGACTATCACCGCACTCGAACCGTGCAGGAATTGGACCGTGCAAGGACCGTGCGAGGACCGTGCTGGGACCAGGCAAGGACCGTGCTGTAACCGTTCTTTCACCGTGCTGTCACCGTGCCATAACCGCACTGACGCTGAATCAGGTAAAACCATGCTTTTACCGGCAATTGTACGCCATAGTTCCGGGCCCCTGGCTAATTGGGGTCCGGGCTGGGGTCTGGATAAGCGGCGTTCTGCACGTGGTCGATGCATCAACTCGACAAAACTTGCACGGTGGTAAGGATGAGCTATCGACCTTGTCCAAGTGCGTCGGGCAAAAACGTGAAGAACGGGATGCTGTTGGTGTCAGGCATGTTCCGCATTTGCTCTGCACTGTTGAATGCATCGAAAAGCTCCCTAAAAGTGCGCACACAGTCTGCTCAGCGCACGTCTTCTATATCCTGTAAAGCGCAGCTGAGATTAGTTTGCCAATGCGCCAGCATGTTGTTCAGTGGAGACAACGAGAAGGGCATATAAAAACGGGCCAAAGTAACCACTAAGGCGATCAGGTTACTTTGCTCACAGGTCTCACCAACAAAGCTTGCTCTGCCGTCACCTACAAGAGCACGAGTTTGCAGCCATCTGCTCCTGTGAGAATCTTGAGCGTAGGCAACAGCTGATTTGAGAGTCAAACTGATGTTGTTGTCTTTGTCTGCCTGCCTTGGGCCAAAAAATGCTCACTGGAAACAAGCACTACACCCATTTCTGTGAAGTGGCACTCAACATCACAAGGCGCTTTGACCTGAAGGTAATGCTGCCACGCCTCTGCAGCTGCTTAATTGCCTGCTGATGGACACCTGCTTGCTACGTAACAAGATGCTTTTACTTGCTACCTGTTCCTACATGCTAGCAGTATGTTGGTGCTACGTCAAAGTGTGTGATTGGTTCTGTCATATTGCTAGTCATGCCTCAAGGTTGGGTGTCCTCATGAGCACATCACGCCTGGCCGCAAGCAGCCATGCCGGACATGCATCCCATTCAGCGCGTTAAGGAGCAAGCTTCAGGTGGCTGAAGATTAGGATATTGCAAAAGCTGTGTGTTGAATCAGCTGCAAGCAAGCCTGTGCAAAAATGAGTTGGTGACACAATCATCAACCAGATTGTGCAAAGAGTCCAATGCACAGACAGGGCTTTGTCAAATCTTTGATTCGATTGCACGGCATCCACCTTGAGTGAAGCAAAGCTCAAACAGCAGCATTCTCAGTTCACATCAATAGGGGGGTTCTAGTTCATGCGTGTTGGAAATTTGATCGCGTTTGTCAACATCTGCATTTTGGCCGCTCAAGCAAACCAGGCAAGATTGTGCAGTTGTGAGTGGTCAGCATAATCCAGGTCAAACACATTTTTTGAGAAAGCTGTCAGCCCACATAAAGGCAAAAGGTATTTTGCCTCAGGCTGGCAATAGATCACAGCATCTATCACACATTTATGCTAGTAGAAGCAAATAGCCTCGTATGTGCAGCCTGTCATACATATACAGCATTCGGCAAGCTGAGACAGCTCGCTGCAGAAGCAAAGCATAAGAAATGTCAGGTTGCACATCCTCACAGTTTTGCATTGAGGCTCCCGCTCTGTAGAGGTGATGACTCTCAGGGCCACATACTTGGGAGCTGCATGCACCGGAGAGCAAGCAATACATAGCCAGGCATGATAAAGCAATGAGAATAAGTCATCTAAGCTTTTACTGAAGGGCGGTGTGGCAGTCACTACCTGATTGCAGGTGTTAAATGATTGAAGGACTAAAAGATATGGGCATGCACAGCAAGAGAGTTCCAGCATTTGTAGTCCTGACAGATACTCACATGCAAGGAGCTTGGACCCTAAGGTGGAGAGGGGTCCCCTGCAGAGAGGCAGACACACGAGCAAGATGACGCCGGACGCGATGCTAGTGCAAATGACAACAGCAGAACAGCAACAGTATTTGCGTCATGATGACAACTCTGGATCCAGACTGACCATCTTGACATCAGCTTTTCCTGGTGCAAATCCAAGGAGCGTGCAGATTGTGAAACGATGCCTGACACAAGATATGAGGGAACTGCAAGAAAAGGAAGCACAGCATAACGCATTGGAGGGAACTTACAAGGACATTGATGTCGCAATTGACTATGATTATAATGTCACCACCCTATCTATAACTGATTGAAGCATGGGACAATCTGGGTCGCGATGTCACACTATCTCTGATGCTCTACCAAAGATGGGTACAGAGCAAGGACCTGCCAGCAAAGTATTGTCCAAATTTCATGAGCACTCTTTTTGGACATTCCACAAGATCCTGACATCTAGGAGAGTCTTAGTGAGGGAGAAGATAGACAATATCAGACAGAACAGGCCTGATTCACCTTGGGTCGAGGTCTTTTTCCTTTCCCTTTGGGCTATGGCCTATGGTCATAGCTCCAGGCTGCAGCTTTAGGAGGCTCCTATCATGAATGCTGAAAAGCATCAACTTCTCTTTGCATTAAGGCTGACTGACCAGTAGCATTCTAACTGTACCAGGTGGCAGCTGCAGGCAGTGCTAGCTACCTCCAATGTATGTACATGGTCTTTGTATTCACGTGTGATGACCCTGGAATTCAAATGCCACATTCACAGCACATACACGCCCTGTGCAGGCACTGCCCTAGAATTTACACGCCCTGTGCAGGCACTGCCCTAGAATTTGCATCAATACTATGCATGCAACAATATTTTTTTGGGGGTGTGTCCTCCGATAACAAGGTCTATTGTTTGTTGTGTCCTGGATTGCAGTGCAAACTGCAGAAAAGCATCAGCGAATCTTTACATACTACAGACCAGCAAAGGGTTGTTTCATGACTGCAGAGCACTGCTTCTCTGATGTACAGCGATGGATGCTCAAATGAAAGCCAGCTTTTGGCACACAATTCATCAGTACATCACTGTATCTACACAAGTGCATTTGCAAGGTATACATACGCTGACTGAGGTGCACAACAAACTGGGTTTCAGTGATAAACACATTCTCACTACACAACTTGGCACTGTCGATAGAGTCCAGAACAGGGTAGGGAGGGCAACGATCCATCTTTGTATGACAAACTGTTGCCATTGCAATCAATGACAACGTAGGATTGTAGGTTCCTCTGAGGTAGTACTGCTTTTACTAGGTAAAATGGGCATCCAAGCATTGAAAGCCTAGGAAGTGTACGTGGCTTGGGTGGTCCCATATCAGTGGTAGCCATCAATCCATACAGCCAAAGGCAGAAGAGTGTGTCTCAGCAGGTCCTGAGCGGAGGTGACAGCTATGTCAAGACCACAATTTTACCACCTGCTGTGTTCTCCTCCATACAGCGGTGTGCCTCCACAATCTGGTCAATGTGAAATGTTTTGCCGATCTGTACACGCATTGTTCCTGCTGCAATCTGCTTCACCAAGTCTGCCAAAGGTGTCAACATGAAGTCCTCAGGCCCTCCAGAATATGTAGTCAGACTGACAGCAGTTGGAATAGAGTCCATTGGGCTGAAGTTGGCAAGGGCCCAGCTATTGCCCACCATGCCGGTCATGCATACAGTTCCCTGCTCATTTGCACACAAAATGGAGTCTTGCAGTGTTGTGGTGCCCACTAGCTCAAGCACTTTGTTAACACCCCCTGCATGCTTGACCTCCTTAGCAATAGACCCTGAGTCAATATACACCTCGTCAGCACCGTTGCTCCTGACCAATTCTGCACGCTTGGGGCTGCGGGTCGTTGCTGCAACAGTGGCTCCGAAGTTTTTAGCGATGGCTGCTGCAGCTAGGCCGACGGATGTCGTGCCTCCACGGATCAACAGGCGCTCGCCTTTCTGAAGGCGCAGGGATTTGAAGAGCGAACCCCAGGCAGTTTGCAGCATCTCAGGGATGGCGCCCAGCGTTTCCCAAGGTAATTCGCTGTCGATGACCTGCAGGGCAGAATTGATACTGAGCTTTCATGCTGAATTTGTCGCACATGAATGCACTAATTGCAAGCGACGGGCAAGACACCCCTCAACGAGAGAAAGAAGCGGCAGGGGTTTGCATGGGTTCAGGCAATGGGGCAGCCCCTGTTCCACCAAATGCAAGAAATGCTGATCCTGCCTGGAGACTCCATTTTGGAGTGTGCTGTGGGAGAGCTGTGCTTGCAGACACGAAACGATGCATGATGCAGGCTCAAAAAGCAAATCTGCATGCACACAGATTGTCTGACACACGGTTTGAGTGCTTGTTGAAACAGCTCAGCAACTGAAGCTGAAACCAACCTGAACCTGAGTCGCTGGCACGCAGGTATACTCTGCATAACCCCCGTCGAACTGCCTGCCCATACCACCCATTGCCGTGGCCACAGTTGCGCCCTTCTCGAACTCTTTGCCGGGTGCATCTTCAACCAGACCAACGGCTTCAATACCAAGCACTCGCGGGAACGGCACCCCCGGGGAGTGGCCTTGTCTAGTGAACAGCTCTGAACGGTTCAAGCCAAAGGCTTTGACACGGATCAACACCTGCCCACTGTGAGGCTTCGGAATCGGCAGCCTCTCAATCTTCAGCACCTCTGGACCGCCTGGGTTACGGATGACAACTGCTTTCATTAGGGGGGGTTCTGTGCCAGTGGAAGCCATTGTAATCAATGTAGGACCACTTGATGACTTGAACAAGATGTGTGCCTGCAAGAACAGCACAACTACATTTTGCTGTGGTTGGCCACAGTGACTGAATGCATTCCCCATGTGGTGGCAGGCACAACTGGCAGTGTGCCACAATGGTCTGCTGCAGGCTGCAGCAGCTTTGCTGTGAGACAAGCTACCATGCAAAACAGTGTACAGCAGGCATGCTGAAGCTTGTGGATATAGCCCAAAGCATGCATGCATTCAATGACAACCTGCAAATAGCCATTGCAAACCTGCAAGTAGTGTAATTGGTGCACCACCTGCTGAGCATCATGACAGTGTATGCTTGCATCAAATTTGCAAGCAGACAAATACCTTCAGTTGGGTACCAACAGCAGCCTGCCAAGGACTGCCTTGCCTGAAATTGGGTCTGTACCACCTCTGCCAGCACAGGAATGGTCTTGAGTTATGCAGGTTGAGCGTGTAAGCCTAACCTGCAAGCAGGCCATCACAAGCATATCAGGAAACCTGGCTCTGGTCCCTAGCACGGGCGCTCTTGCTCTGGTTGTTAGCAAGTCTCTGGCAAGCTCATGTGGGCATGTATTGGGGTCACTAGCATGTGTGTCAAAGTCATGATTTGCTATTGTGAGGATGCTACATTTGTCTTTGCACGTCCGCGGAAAACACGAAAAGCAGCGAGTGGACAGCCAAAGAAGTTACGGTGCAAGGCTAGCAGTCAAGCCACGATGCGACCGGTGCAGCAAAAGATTTGACTCAGGAATGCACGGTGGCGGACCTGCCAGCCGCTGGCGGAGACGCCTCTGCAGCTTGGTTCTGTGCCTGCGGGTGAAAGTCAAGGCAAAGAATCTTTTGCGGAACGTAATTCCTGTCGCACCTGCCAAGTACTTTATGGGTCCACGCTGGTTTGCCGAAAAGGCAGCAACAAGAGAGGCCCATGCCAATGAGTGCATGCCGTTAGCTGAGGTTTCCTGACATAAGAAAGCGAGACAGAAATTAGCTTTGTCCCCATTGGACTGCTCGGCAATGAAATGGGGATTGACTGGGACGATTAACCCGGCAGGAATGAGTCAGAAGGATGAGTCAGACTCCGGTTGTAAGATGTCCAAAACCCTTGCCTATTTCAAATTTAGGGCCACAATTGCCAATAGTCGAATTCCTTTGGTCTTGCCGAAACTGATCCTCGGCCTGTATACCGCAACCAGAGCTCTGCAGAGCTGATGCACACGCGTTCCGACCTATGCTGTTGAGCGTCTTTGCAAGGGACGAGCTCCATCCCGTTACTGCTAACACTTGTTGCTCCCTTGCTCGCTCAGGGGTGACAGTCGCAGATAACCGTCAACTGTTTCGCAACAATAGCGTCTGTCATTTGTCGATTTAAGGTTTGGTCCAAGCTAGCACTCCTCATTCTGTGTTTCCCGTCTGCTGTTATGTATGGCACTGACCTACAGCGCATGTGAGGCAACACTTTCAGAACACCACCAAGCAAGTGCACTGCAAGTTGAGATAGTTCCAGCAAACGCTGCAAGCTGGCAAGACTAATTGTCTGGCAGTGCTGTGTCAACCTACTTTGCGTACTACTCGTTCTTGCTTGTGTAGACTGAAATCACACAACCACTGACATGAGGGCTTGATTGTATGTCTCTACAGTTGCATTGATGTATAATTCAGCAGATCACTGTACAAACTTACTGATTGCTTCTAGCCCGGCGCTTCAAGTGCAGTATGACCCAGCAAGCACACCTGTTGCTGATTGTTATCAGTGCTAACATTGCAGCTGTTCAAGTTGCAGCTTGTCTGACAGCATGCGTCTTATCTGGAATTTGGCAATTCCACGCACAGCTTAGAATGCATTGCATGCATGCATCGATTTGCCACAAACTAGGCTACAACTAACTGCTGCACAAGCGTGGGGCTGGCATTTGACCAATTTTGCTGGCTGAAACTTATCACCCGTTGCGTTATGTTGTTTGGCTGTCAGTGACAAAGAGCAGCTGGCCTGCAAAGGAGGACGCAAGAAGTTTATATGCTGCTCTGTTGCTTCTGACAATTTGATGCTGTTGGTCAATGCATTGCACACTACCATCCTGCTTATGCTATTGAGAACTGCAAAAAATTGTGGTTAGCAGACAATTGGCAAGGTATCAGGGGACAGCTGTAACAGGCAAGCCATATCTGGTTTTGCCAGATGAGAAGGCAGTCCATCAGTGACCACGATCTTCAAGCACAGACTGCAATCTTGCGGGGAGGCCGGCTTGATGAACAGGGTATGTACTAAAGACTACATGTCAGCAGACCTCATATGTCTTGTTGCAAAGTTGCTCAGCAAGTCACAACCTTTGTGAGCGACTTGTACAGACATCAAAGCCATTGTGAGTAAACCTCCAGTGCTGTGAAAAGCCTGTGTGATCTGTTACAAGCAGGGTGAGCCATGTGGCTGATGCATGATGTGTGCACTGTGTGGCCATGGCGTCATGTGTCACTTTGCAACCAGGTTGTCAGTACTGTCATACCAAAAAGTGCTTTTTGCATGCCTATTGGCTTTTTATGACAGTCAGAACAACTCCAACAACTCTTGCGTACCCCAACAGCCTTGTGGCCTACATATGGCATGACACACAAACATGCAAAAATGCCCTTGATGGCCACTGACTTGGCTGCCACAAGCAGTTCAGTCAGCATGACATCTTTCACTTGTACTGCTGTACATCGATCTCTTGTTGACAATTGCAGTTTCGGGAATTTGTCATCGGCTTCGTACCACTAAGAGAAATGTCTTGTCCTGCATTGTCTTTGACCAAGTATCCAGTATCCAAGGAAACAAAACAAACACAAAAACAAAACATACAATAGCTCGCCTGTCAAAGTCAAATTGGACCAACGAGCTGCACGATCTCTGAACGTCACGCCAACGCGCTCCAGCTGCACCTTTCAGCATTCCATATGGCACCTTCGCTGAGATATTGACGTAGGTGCACTTCTGATCATATACTGTGTCATCTCATAAAAGGTTTTCAGCGTCGGAGGCTTCACCACTTAGCGCGCCTCTCTTGCAAAAGGGGCGAGCCGATCTTGACATTAATAGTCACCTGCATCTCACAAGCTTGCTGTGTAGAACTTCATCGGCCTGAGCTGACTGTTGACACTATTTTGAAGGTATTACCTGGATCTAGACCAGCCAGCCCTCATGCAGCTTCACAGATTCCGGCCTATTGCATTTGTGATGTCTATGTGATGATTGCATATCGATATACATCGAACGAGAATGCTGCTATCCGTTTGACTCGTCCAAGGAATCAGTAGCTTGCTGACAGCAAGTCAGTTGTAGCACAGGAGATGACTTTTTGACACACCGTACACAGGCGCCTACTATCTATTGGCAACGGCAGGCATGGGGTTTCTTAGAACAAAGTCCATAGACAACAAAATGCCCAAGGTTGGTGTCTGCTACTCAGCAATGGATGCATGCCTCGATTTCTTGCACTTATCTTGTGCTACTAAATGTAGCGCAAAGTGGAGGATTGGAAGAAGGGTGATGTCAACAAATGGCTGGCTGTCTTGCAATTGAGCAAGTATGAGGATTCTTTTAAGACAGTATCTGGCAAGGTAGGTATTGTGTATGCTTGCACTGTCCTTCCATTCAGGTCACTCTGTGTTGATAAACATCTGAATGCTGCAGAGGCTGCTGCAGTTGTCTGCTGCAGATGTGTACAGGTTTGCAGCTAGCAAGCAAGATGCAGACACATTGCTGGAATCAATACAGTCACTGCGTGAGACAGGGGTACGTAATGCTTGAGCGACACATGTATGAATCTGCCAGTATCAGAGCATGATTTGGTGGCCACACTGGCAAACGTATTGTGCCTGATGCAGATGGTTGCTCCTAAGCTCATGGCTGAGGACAGCGCCAACAACTACCTGCAGCACAGCGGCTCTGACCAAATCTCTCCAGCAGAGTCTCTAGAGAACACACCTACAGCTGCTGAGGCAGAAGTGCTGCAAGGCCCTTTCCTGAGAATCTCTGTATCAGACACACCACAAGAGCCTGACAGCCAACCTGAGCCCCAGGCTCTGCCCTCTCCACAGCCCCCAAGGGTATGCATGGCAAGACTGCAGGGCCAAGAACCTCAGCTGCTGCCTCAGATTTCAATCAATTTTGCTGCAATGCCTGCATGGCTCTCCTTTGCAGCTTGCAGCTTCTGCTTACTCCACAGCAGAACATGTACTTACGTCCACGCAAATCAGTGCTGCGATCACTGCAGCAGCAGCTCTTGTGTAGTGGTTAAGCGGGAGGTGCTGGTTTTACCGACCCTGCTGTGCTCCTGGCTTGACAGGGTCCAGAGGAGAACGCCAAGATATTGTCAAGCTGGACAGGTGGCATGCAAGCTGTTGCTCAGCTGTTTTCCTACCTCAACCAGCTGCATATTGTGGGAGGAGGCCTGGTGGACGCTACAGAGTGCTGCCCAGTGATAGGTCATATCGTCGGTAAGGCCTGCTGCACCACCAGCTGGCATACAACACACTCTTCTGGCTGGTCAGCCTGTGTTTCTGCCCGCTTTCGGCCAAAGTTTTGCATTGAGGCTAAGCATACATCAACATGCAATATTGTCACAATAATGTCTGCTACCTTACTTCCCCTCTGTTGAGTGCTGTCTTGCCATGCAGGTGCTATTTGGGAGCTGCATGATCTAGCAGGCAAGGCAAGAGGTCACAGAGCCAATTGCCTCTTGCTAGATGGTTTCCTACAAGATGTCATGCGCACTCTGGACAACCAGGGCCGTGCTTTGGCTTCTGCAGACAGCTTACAGCTTGCACACTTGCTGGAGCTCATCGAAGCTGCAATTGAGCTTGTCGACAGCTGCAACAAACCAGGTTGGTGTTGTGATGTATGCAATGCTGGTCAAAGTCAACTGCTTGTGAAAGTCACATCATACCTTCTGTCACGAGCCTGTTTCTGTCAGTGATGGATGGCTGCTGGCATGTTTGCAGTCCTTTTCAAGATTCTGAATTATGCTGATGTCGCAATGCAGGCTGGCTGCTGAGGATGGCGGGGCCAAACAAGTTTATGGAGGAATTGACCAGGATACATGCTTCCATGCTAGATCTGACTCGGGTGCCATTCAAATGTTTGCACCAGTCAGGCATAGCATACTAATGCGCATGAGCATGCTGATGTCATGAATGAGTAAGGAACTGGACTGAATGCTTGTGCATCTGCGTCAAGGACTTGTCCATGACTGGTTGTGACAATGTATGTTGCTAAATTGCTGTTGTGAGGCTCCCTGTTCCTGCTGGTTCTAGACAATACTAGCGTGCTGAGCATGGCTTGGCATGCACAGGTAATGAAGGCAGACACTTTGCGCAACGGGCGGCAGCTGACGTACGGCTCCTACAAGGACTGCAGCAGGCCCCTGCGACGCTGCCTGAAGCAGCTGGGCAACGGCTCAATAGAAGGGGGCTTTAATGCTGTCAAGACTGACAACAAAGCACTAGAGGAGATTGCAACTCTGGTGGACATTGAGAAGCAGGTGTGACCATGCCATCTGCCTGTGTCATCTGCATCACCTAAACTTGTGTCCCACTGGGCTGGCATTTTTCAAGCATTCACCCATGTTGTTGGCCGTGGGTTGACCAACGAGAGACAGCCAAGGTTGATTGCGCTGAGTGTGGGTGTCATTGCTGCATGCTGATGCAGGTCGTCTTGAGGGAAGCCGAGAGTGCTGGTCACACATTGGACATTGAGTCCAAGCCTAGTGCCTCTGATGTCACCAGTCCCATGAGCCCAGCGGTGAGCACGGCCAACAGCTATTTGTCTTGCTGCACATACCTGCAGACTTTGTCCACAGTCTTTTGCAGGTCAGAGTGAATAAATGCCTGTGCCTGCATCCTGCGCACCTCTGCAACATTGCCAGCCTGACGTGCAACACTGGTCACTGCGCAGGTGAACACCCTCAGCCGTGATCATCAAGCCATCTTTCAAGCGGTGAGACACTCAAGATCTTCTCATCATTCACAATCATGCTAATTCATTCTGGGTCGGGTACATGCATCAAGTAGGCTGAGCCACATGCTCGTTGTCTCATTATTGATCAATGCACTTGCCAGCACAGGCAGTGCATGATCGATGCTGAGAGGTCTCGTTGCAATTACATAGTTGAAGCAGTACGCAATCTGCATGGTTGATTGCCAGCTTGACAACTGCAGTATGACAAGAACAAGAGTGGTGCCCTGGAGTTTGAAGAGTTACACGCAGTGTTGGCTGATCTTGGAATCATGGTGAGTCTGCCGTCCCTTCTTGTCTGCTGGCATTGCAGGTGGCGCTGCACCTTTGGGCATGAGTCAAAAGCACGAATGTATTGCCCTGCAGCCGTGACTGCAACCAAAGTTGCTATGCGCTGTGTTCTTGCATGGAGACTCCATCCCTTTGTCTTGGGGCTCAAACACCTGCAGATGGTTAGTAGCCTTGCATAATGCTATCTTTAGTGCCGATACGCAGCACTCATTTGCAGCCCACACTGGTTCTAGCTCATATGGCTGATGCTGTGTTGACTGTGCACAGGACGGTATCAAGCAAACAGAGGTGGACTCCTTTGTCTCCCAGCAGTTCCGCCAAGCAGACACAGATGGCGATGGCCAAGTGACCTTTGAAGACTTCTGTGAGTACTACCAAGCCATGTGCTGGTCCAGAGCACGCCTTGAGCTCAGGTCCACCATGGGCATGGAGGCAGAACGTAAGCAAGGCATTCACCAGATGTCAGCGCTTGGCATGTCCCAAGCACTTTTGTCTATATGGCTGCATGCTCGGCAATAAGCATCGTCACACAGCTGGCAGCAGTTTGCACGTACGCAATTGTGCACAACCATGGTGCATGTTTATGTTTAACTGGCAGACATGCTGTAACACATGCCTTAATGCGGTCCAGATTGTGTGCATGAGCTTTTCTTCATGTGTACCTGCTGCATTACAGGGGCGTTACGCAAGATTTTCACCTCCTTTGCCAGCTTTGCTGTCAGGGTGCCTGTTGATGACCTGGATGGCGCCAAGTTTAGCAAGCTTTGCCGGGATGCCAAGTTGCTGGGCAAGCAGTTCAACGCCATTGATGTGGACATAGTCTTCGCCAAAGTCAAGGTCAGCCAAAACTTGTGATACACCATTTCCCGCATGGTTCACAAAACTCTGCTTCTCAGCCCAGATGCAGCTGCTGAATTGGGCAAATGCTCAGTGCATGCTTCCTCTGCAACCTGCAAGGCTTGTGTCATAGGCACAGCGTATGAACAGCTACTTGCTGTTTGTGCAGCCTTGTTGACCTTTTGAGTTGCGGCTGCTGCAGGTCAAGGGACAGCGCAGAATCACATTTGATCAGTTTGTGAATGCTTTGGGCATCATTGCTGAGAAGAAGGGGCAGCCACTAAAGGATGTGATTCAGCCAATCCTTCAAGCTGGTGGCCCCTCAGTCACTGGCACTAAGGCTGGCTATGTCAAATTTCATGATGACAAGGTAGAGGACCCTATCTATGTACCTGATTCACCTGCCGTGTAATTTGTTGCATCTGGTTGAGGTCCTTTGTGTACACAGCAGAATTCTCTCCTGCAAAGTATGGCTCAAGCCATTTTACAGCTTCTCTGCAGCTACCAGCATGTCCTTGCTTCTTCTAAGGCTGATGACATTTGAGGCCATCATGTTTGAAATCTGGTTTGTGCAGCTTCTTTCCTTTCCCCTTTGCCATTGGTGGGACTCCGAGATGAAGCCTTGTTTGCAAAAGGAGAATGTACCGTCCATCTGTGTACTACACAAAGTGTGTCTCATGACTTACCTCACGTCTGAAACTAGCAAATGTTCATTGAATGTTGGTGTTGCTGCAGTCTCTGTACACTGGTGTATACTAAAGGGGAGGACCAACTAATATTGAGCCCTCCAATGAGCTCAGTGCCCTGCTAGACCGCTCGCCTGCTGATGTCAGAGGCGTCAAGTTCAATGGCTCACCAGGTGCCACTGATAAAGCGGCATGAATGCTGCTGCTGCTGCTCAGAACTCTGTTCTGTTACGCGTGTGTGTGCTGCCCAGTTTGTTAAACGCCTGGCTGTGCTCAGAGCATTGAGCTGCATGGCACCGCGTCTGTGCAAAGCACAATCCACTTGAACAGCAGCTCGTGGATTGTTGCTGCCCAGTTTGTTGCAGTCGCTTCTGCATGCCCGTCAAGCACCAATCATGCTTACGATACGTTGGAACCCACCATGCCTGCAGGTGTGCAGTCACCCCTAAGCGGCAGCATGACAGCCAGGGGCTCACCAGCTTCAGGCAGCATGACCGCCAGAGGCACCCCTAGGAGCCTGCGTACTGAGCCTGCAGGCTTTGGCTATGGCAACAACTCCCCCAGTGGCAGCATGACAGCCAGAGGTGGCTCCTCCTTTAGCAGCACCCCTCCAGCTGGCAGCACCACGATGAGAGGTCACCACCCCTTGCTTTCTGGCACACAGCATGAGGCTGCAGATGCAGTGCAAGCTCATCTGTCAGAGCTGCATACACACATGCTTGTTGTGGATGCTTATCCTCAGCTGATACCAGAGCTGACAGTCTGGTCAAGTTGTCTGGCCTATTCCATGGGTGCGCTTTGATCAGCACAATATTGTCCTGCTTTCATGTTGGCAAAGTCTCTTTTTATGCAGGAGCAATTCCATCTTTTGGCAGCATGACAGGCAGGGGGTCTCCATCCCCATCTCCTTCTGGCAGTGCGACTGCCCGGGGGACCCCTCCTAGTGGCAGCATGACAGCCAGAGGCACTCCTGGCATGACCAGACTGTCCTCAGTGAGTGTTTGCACCAACCTGATCATGTTCAGCACAACAAGCTTTCTACTGCGCCCTGGCAGCAAGCGTCATGGCTAGATTTACCAAAAGCCAATGTCAGCCTGTGAGTGTCAAAATGACCTGCAGTGTTGCTTCTGAAAGTGGGCAGTCAGCACCTGGCTTACTTGAGCATTCAGCAATAGCTATACATCATGCAGGTATTGGCAGCCTTCTCTGTATTGTGCAGCAAACACATCAAATGTGGATGCAGGCCGGGGTTGAGCGCAGCAGTACATCAAGTCTGGGCGACAAGCCCTTGCTGAGCACATTTCAGGCATTTGCAGCTTTTGGCACTGGCTCTGCTACACAGGCTTCGCCAGCCAAGGTAGAAACTGCAGCACAAACTTCACTTTACATTGCGTGGATTGTCCGTTTCACAACATATGTCTGCTAAAGTGAATCATCTTTGTAACTGACAAGTCCCTGTGGCATACCTTTGCCAGAATGGTTAACACAGTTGCAGAAGCGCAGAACTGTGGTGCATCTGAGTTGTCTTGAACACATCAGCTTGCCTTGCTCATGCCAACGCATGCGCACTTGTGCTGTGTGCTGACTGTCTTCTGCTGTGCTCAACAACAGGCTGGCATGGATGGTGCTAGCTTTGCCAAGCTATGCCGGGACAGCGGTCTGCTGGGTGGCAAGCTGAACAGCACAGCAGTGGACATTGCTTTCAGCAAGGCTAAAGGCAAGGTATGCTGGCAGCGCATGTTAGTTATGTTTTGTGTAGACTTTGGCCTTACCGCATCTGTATAGGCTGTTTGAGTCTGGCAGGCCTCTGTCCAACCAAGTGACTGGCATCACATGTCTCTGAGTGCAGCAGCAAAATGCAGTTGCGCAGCATGCACAGTGTAAAAGCCTATGCAACTCTGAATGACATGTTTACAATCATAGGGAGCACGCAAAATGAGCTTCAAGGAGTTTGAGAATGCTCTGGAGCTGCTTGCCAGTAACAAGGGTGTGCCTGGAGAAGAACTGCGCCAGAAGGTTGCAGCTTCTGCTGGACCTATGTGCAATGCCACACAAGCCACTGCTGTGCGCCTGCATGACGACAGATCCACATACACAGGTTAGTTGTCACAATGCTGCAATGCAATGTTGCATGTGGTGATGCTTGCAGTGGTTGCCAAAATGAGCCAGATGGGTAGGCTTGTTAGACCTTGTTTGATTGTAGCATAGACTTGTCTGCATCCTCCGGTGTCTCAGTCTTGCCGCAAGACAGGGTAGTACCAATCTGCATCTTTTGTTTCATCAGCACCAAACGATAGACGTCTGTTGCTGCAGGGGTGTACTCTCAAGGTGGCCCCAGTGTTGTGGACAAGCGAATCACCATGGAGAGCCTGACAGATCGTACCAACGCACAAAGTCATAACAAGACAATGACAGTCTGAATGACTCACTAAATCTGGGCGGCCTATCGAATCTGATCTGTTTGCGAATGAATCCTCCAGTGTATATCATCCCAAGTTGTGAGTGACAGATGTGCTTTGTGAATTAGGCTTTCCTGGGGACAGAGGCGGATGTCAAATGGGAAATCTGTGACAAATAAAAGAATGACCAAGACCAGGAATGCCCGACTTACGCATGATGGTGGGTTTCCATAAAAGACATGCTGCGGATCATTGTGCGAGCCTGACAGACATCAGTTTCTGTGTTGTCGCTGGCATGTGAGGCTGCATGGTAGTCCGTTGCTCCAGCAGGGCCTTGGTCTGAGAGTACTTGGGCCTAGGCGTAATTCTGGAACTCCTGCTCACATACATTCCCATCGAGCTTCAGAGGGTGTTCTAGCGTAATTAAAGAGCTGCAGATTTGTGGATGATCATCACCAGTCGTCAGCGCTTGCAGAATGGCACGTGCAATACACGTGGATGCATCCATATGGTGTGCCGCTCAGACTGCATTTTGCATCAGATACCGGTGAGTCTGGATCATGCTGCATGATTCATGCATGTACCGCAGTGGTCCGAATGTTCCTCGTTTAAATATTTAATTGCTGTCTGAGACGAGGCGACTTTAAACCAATAAATTTATTATTATCCTCCTCCGAGGTTCATTGAAAATATTCCATTATTCTTCTAAAAGACCGCGAGTTAGTGCGAAAGGTTGCTCTTGCTTGTGATCAAGCTCACGAGACCTTGCAACGGCGGCCATGCGCTTTCAAACTTGATCAAAACGGCCATTAGAACTCAGTCATCATTGTGCGTTACATTGGACAGTGCAATGAGTGCCAAGAAGCAAGCCGGTCTAGCTAGGTTTCGTTTCGGGCCCCTAAGCACGGTCAGGAACCTGCTCGTGCATCCTTTGCCTGTTTGAGACTGTTCCAATGGTGTAGCAGCCGTCTGATGGTGGTTGTTGTTTTGGACGTGTAAGAGTGCCCGAGGATCATTAAAGTCATTAAAAGTATTGCTGCGTCGTCCGAGGACCATTAAAAATATCAAATAATGAAACGAGAATCTGTTCGATTAAATTGTATTCCAGCCGAGGCCAAGGAACATTAAAAACCGAGGAACATTCGGACCACTACGGTATTGCTCATTCAGTTTCTGTCCTCAGAAACTGAATGACTCTCTCTCTTAGCCTTCAGAAGGTCAAGAAACAAAATCACGAATATATCAACCGATCGATCGCGAGGTGGCTGTTGTGCAGTCTTCATGATCTGGTAGCTTTTCTGAGACTTGGCAACTTAAAGTTTGCTGAGCCATCTAGCATTGAAAGCATCCTCGCCAGAGGCATGTAACATGTCAGCTTGTCTGGTACGGTGATTCTTCATGCAATAGTCGTTCTTCAAATCTCTGAAAGAAATCAAGGGACACCTGACTCTGTTGTACCCCAACCTACAGCTGATCTCATGAGGGAACGGCAATGGCAACATAAAAGCTGTGATGCTCAAAGGCTCTCTTTTTCTAAAATGTGCGGCATCTAAGTATTGCTCCAAGAACATATGTGTACATGTACACTTCACTTTGAGAATTCCTGCTAAGACGACATGTATCAGTTCAGCAGATACAGTCAGGCTGCTACGCTGCAAATTAAAAACTTCAAAGCAACAACTTCCTGCAATGAGTCACAAGCTGAAGTGCAAGCAAAAGAAGGTCAAAAGTGCCAAAATTGATAGATGCCATACGTAGCTACCACAGCACTCAAATGTGTCACTCTGGCAAATAAACAATCTGGTAGTGTACAAAAGACTGCAGACTGCTGAGTACAATAGTGAAGACAGTCACGATGTCATCTGACTAAAGATGGGCCAGCATCTGATTCCAAGATCAAATGCTTTTCAACAAATTGGTGTGCTTTACCCTCCACATATATATTCCAGAAATGACTTGCAATCAAAGACAGCACCATCACAATGGCAGCCATAATGAGGACTGCTATGTCATACCTAGTCCCATGCCAGTGACTCAACGTTGAAAATAAATGTCCACCCAACGACCGCAAAATCAAAGGATGCAGCAAGAAAAGTGCAAATGATGTCTTACCCAAATACGTAATACATGGCAGGCTCAACGCATTTTGCACATACGGCAAATGACTGATGCAAATGCAAAATGAGATGGCAGATACATTCATCCACCATATCATGGCCTGCCTAGCGTTCTCTATGCCCATAACAGACCTGACAAATGTGTACATCCATGAACACCATGGAGCATTTGCCTCACCACTTGGATAAGAACCCAAGAGCAAAGATAAGATGAATACAGCAAACCAAGCTGCATAGCAAGTAGTACGCTTCAAAAGTGGTGTTGTGCTTGGTTTTGCAGCTGCAAGATCTACCTCCACAAAAGCCACAATTCCTCCAAATACAAAACCAGCTAAGTCTGTTGCACCTATTGAGGCTACAGCTGGCGATAAAAGAGCACAACCAATTGCAATCCAGAGCCAGTGAGAGAGGCGAGCCTCTACCCTCAATACTACCAGCAGGTACATGAGATAAGAGCCGACCAGCAGGGTCTTCATACACCACAAAGAATCGTGAAAATGGTGCTTACCCACAATCCACACGTTCAGGAAGGTGTCCTTGATCCACAACCAACTGTCTGCAGCAACGCCTGTGGCTACTGGTGTTGTGTCCCAAAATGCCCGGCATACTGTTTTGCTATGCGTGAAAGCGCCGAGCTGGGCCATGACGAGGGAGACTGCGGATGCAACGGCCGAGGGCACCAGCAGTCGCCAAAACCTGGACTGCAACGACCTTGAAGTCCGCTGGTAGACAAGGGTTTTTCTGTTTTCTTCGAGCAGCTGCAGAGGCCGATAGCACAACGAGAAGCCGGACAAGACAAAGTACAGCCTGACAGCTAGATTCCCGGCGCAGATCAAGCTCACAAACGGTAACTGCACCAGGTAGAAGTGGCCATCCTCTAAGATAGCGTCGTGACTCTCTGGCCAAAAACACATTCGCAGGTGGTTGAAGACGATAACGATACCGGACAAGCCCTTCAGGCCTTCCACCCAGGTAATGATACCCTTCGCCATGGCGGAAACTGCGAAAATTCAGTGAAGTGAGCAGCAGATACCAGCGCAGGTAGAAATACAAAGGCACGAGTACAGCTTATGCCCACCTGGCAACGGAACTTAGAGGATCTCACAAGCAGACCAGTGCAGCCACACGACGATGCTACCGCAACACAGCCGCAGTCAGCTTTGAGTCGTTCAACCGGTTCAAAGCTACGCGCCGTGACTCATTCTGACAAGTCACGCTATACCAATCAAAGATAAAATAGACTGAGGACAAGATGATCCGACAAATCGGATAACATTAATCACATGGTCAGACAAGAAGTTAAAACTCGACGTCAACTGAGTGGCTGACGGTCGATTTTAGTCAGAAGATTAGTATTTGCGCCTCGGCCGCCGACAAAAATTTGAAATTCGCAGAATTCACAACCTCCGACAACTATCCAGTATTGGGTTTGCGTGCAAGCCGAATGCTTGCGACTTGGCGCCATGATACCCGACGCAGCTACAAACGTTGGCATAGTCGGCATAGGCTCTTACCTGCCACCCCGTCGCATTACAAACGAGGACATCGAGCGCTGCGTCAACACGACAGCCCAATGGATTGTTTCTCGCACTGGCATCAAGGAGCGCAGATACGTCAGCCCAGACACGTGCACTTCTGACTTGGCAGCCTGGGCAGCTGCAGATGCAATCGACGATGCAAAGCTGGGACCCAGCGATATCGGGTTGACAGTGTTAGGCACTTCCACACCTGATTGGATATTGCCTGCAACGTCCTGTCACGTCCAGACAAAGCTCGGACTCCCTGCAGCGCCAGCATTCGACGTCTCAGCGGTGTGCTCAGGCTTCATATACTCCCTTGCCGTCGCACACTCTATGTTCAATCTGTGCTGTCCCAGCAGCCACGCACTGGTTATCGGGGCTGATACCTTCTCCAAGTTGCTGGACTTTGAAGACCGCACGTCCAGCGTGTTCTTTGGTGACGGCGCTGGTGCTGTCGTTCTGGGCAAGGTCCCTGCTGGGTATGGCATCCTGGCAAGTGAGCTGATGGCAAGTGGTGCTCTGCATGACATCATCAAGGTCCCTGCTGGAGGCCTCCACCTGCCAGCCTCCACAGACACCCTATCAGGCCGCCAGCACTACTTTCGAATGGATGGCAAGGCTGTCTGGAAGTATGTCACAACCACCGTTCCCAAGCTTGTTCCTGCAGTGCTCGCCAAAGCCAAGTTGGAAGCAGCAAATATAGACCTGTTCATCTTTCACCAGGCCAATCGAGTGATGGTGGATTACTGTGCAACTCAGCTCGGGATTGACACTGCTCGCCTGCACTACACAGTGGAGAAGTATGGCAATACCGCCGCAGCTTCTATACCTGTCACTCTCCATGATGCTATACAGCAAGGGAGAGTGCAAAGGGGATCGCACCTGGTCTTGGTCACAGTTGGAGGCGGCATGACTGCAGCTGCCACTGTCATGCGCTGGTACTAGCTTTCCACAAACCTCTTCAGTCTGCGACGCTGTGATCTCTGATGCCTGCAAGAACCCCTTTGTAAGCATGTTGAAGTATGCCATACGCAGCATGAACATGGACGGCCTTTATGCACTATGACTTTGCCATTTTAGTTGCAGTAGTATAGCTAGAAAATTGTCTTCAACAATTGCTTGGATACCCCGTGCTGCTCTTGACTACATTCCATGTCCATGCTCCCCTCCTACATTTCTTGAATGCAGTGATTAGCGAAATTGTGCAATGCAACTTTTGCACACCACTTAAGTCTAAACTGACAGCCCTTTGCTGTGCTGAACTGGCATTTGTCGCCCCCTTCAGAAGTGCTGTATAACATTGTTGGTACATTGAGCTCTAGTGTCATTTCAGCCTGTTCCTGCAGAGATGTGCATGACATTGTGTGTCTTTGTGCCTTACGATTACCATGTGTAAATCTATGCCTGCTTGTCTCCATGCTTGGTTTACACCCATGATCAGCAAGACCTGCGCTTCAGAGTTGATATGTGGTTTGAATCATTGCAATGTGACCAATCTTGCAAGAGCTGTCCAACTCATGCCTGCTCGAGCCAAGTCAAAGCAATGGCCGCTGCATAACTATGCACTGCACGTAACAGGCATGCACTAAGTATTGCATTGATACAAATGTATTGTCAGCTCACCTTGTGTCAGCAACAGCATTGAACTATTTGCCCACAATGTAAATTGCACTGCTGTTTGCTGCCAGCTGTGCCCTGATGCATAATGAGCATGCGAGCTCTACGAGCAAGCAAGCTGTACTTATACTGTATGTTGCCGTCTAAAATTAGCATATCGATGGTCAGGATATTAGTCGGTACAAGTTTCTCAGTGATGGCTGACAGCAGCCTACAACCGGAGCGTGGGCATGGATCCGGATACACAAGTCAGTCTGCTTACAGCCACAAACTTGAGTTGTCTTTCGGTAAGATAATTTTGTAGATCTACTAGAGTTACTGCATCATTGGCTGTTGTGTTTTAGCTCAGTATGCAAGCTGGCAAATTTCATCTACATGCTTGTAACTCAGATCCTGGTGGATTGCCAGGCGCCTGGGCTGACTTGTAGCGCAGTTTTGGGGTTTTGTGTCATATCGCAGCTGTTGCAACAATTGTGCATGGACAAATTACAGCAGATATACTGCACAGTTTTTGGCAGACAAAACCAGACAATACAAGCCTGATCCACCTTAGGTTTACGATATCTCAGTTCCCTTTGGGCTATGGCCTATGGTCATAGCTCTAGTCTGCAGCCTTAGGAAGCTCCCGCTAGGATTGCTGATAAGCCTAACTTTTCTCTTCTTCTTTGATTTGACTACTTGCCTGAGCATCAGTGACACACCGTCCAACAAAGACTTCAGCATGGAGCATCAAGTTGTCAATGCAGTCATATTCAGGGCTTGTCTGCCTATGCCTCTGTCTGAACGAGTTGCAGACTGGGGAGGCGGGTTGATGCCTTATCTTGTTGCCTCATCTGTATGCAGTAACTGGTTGGGTGAAGCGGAAAACACTCAGTCAGGAAAGGGGATCTTGACAGGCAGAACTGTACAGCCATTGCCCACAAGTCGAGCACAGCAGGTGGTTACACCTTGGAACAAGAACAGATACAGAGCGGATTACTGAACGATACCCAGAACAGTGTACCAAACAATGCAGAATGTAAAGTAGAAAAGACAAGCAAAGAGCGTAATGCGTGCAATAAGAGAAGCAATAAGAGAAAAAGAGTACATCACAGTACAATAACAAAAAGCAGCAATACGCCGCAAACCAGTTTCAGCAATCTGACTCAAGCTGTGCAACAGTGTTTCAGTTGCTGTGCTGGCAGCATCTGCCGAAGGCCACCCTTATTGTGGCAATCTCAAAACAGCCAGACATTGCACGTCCCTCTAAGACGGGTAGATAGTGCAAAGTCATGCTGATGGCTGGGGCTTCTGCAATGTCCAAAAAATCTGAATGCACCATTGATAAGTGGCAACCTTGTTGCCCTGAGCCAATGCGCTTGTGTTAAAGTACAGCTTTGCATGCACAACACCTGTGTAAACTGACTATGGAGGCTGTTGAGGTTGGGGTCTGAGGCTGAGGGTCTGAGGCTTGAGTTTGATCAGGGCAAGGGCGGCAGGGGAGACAGATCAGCACAGGGCTGTACAGAGGTTGCACATTGTGCATTTACTGTTGAGCGTCCATAAGCTTCCTGCATAGTTGGCACAGGAGGTTGCAAAGCTACAGCAAAAAAGGCAGGTGCCATGACAAAACGCTCAACTTCATCTAGTTCACAAGCAACTTGTGCTGTCTGGTTCAGGCTATCCTCACAGTTGCATGTAATTACTCAACTTGTGGTCATGACAGATGGAAGCATACAGCAGTGCCACTGGACTGTACTGGAACAGCAACGTCAACAATAACACATATGGCTGTGTTGTTGCAGTGTCTTTGGCCTACCTTGATCTGACCACGCCCTGCAGGGCGCAGACTGGCAGGGGGGGGAGGCGGCAAAGCCTGCACTACAGGTGCAGATAGCTGGTGGCTATGCTTTGCCGCTGTCTTTGCCTGCTGCATTGCGCTCGGAGAGGGTGTGCACTCCCCGTCTTCAGGTTCAATGCTAGCTGCCCTCCTTGACATGTGCTCACCTGCCTTGTGCGCCTACATAGCAGTGGCTGAGTTAGTGTTGGGTGCAAACTGCAGCGTGCTTGTCCTGTTTGGAGTTTTGTGGGCAACAAAGCAACATCCCAGCCTGTGCATCTTACCAAGGCCAACTGCACTTCAGCTTTGGACCTCGACTGCTGCACCTGCAGCAACTGCATCTGAGGGGCAGCTGACGCAACAGATATTGGGTTAGCACCGTTTTGGTCAGCTGAATTCTGCTGGTGATCCTCTAGCTGTTGCACAAGCTTTTGCTGCTGCTGCTCGAGCTTGTGCAGCTGCTCTTTCCGAACTTCCTCTTGCTGCCTAGTCCACGCTGCCAGGTCCTGCTGTCGAAGCCTAATTTTCTCTTCATGCCTCCGCTGCCATAGCTGCTTGTTTTGCTCATGCCGCTGTTCCTGCCGTTCGCGCCGAAGCTGCTCCCTGATGAGTTTTACTTGAAGCTTGTCCTGCAGGTTTTCTTTGGCAGACGGGTTCTGGTGTTGCGAGGGCGCAGTCTCACGTTGTCCAGGACTGCTTGGTTCGGCCTTTGCCTGTGATGTCATCTTCCTGTTTGCACTCGTGAGCAAGCGGTACAGAGGTGCCGCTGTGGCCTCACGCCCGGAGTAGTCTCCATTTTCGTATTGAAGAATCGTTATAGCTCTCTTGTAACAGCCAGAGCGAAATGTGCTTGGAGTCAGTCTGTGGGAAGACTTATGCCCCTCAACCATTCTCGAGTGGCTTTGATGGTGCCTGTCCCTTAGCGAGAATTTGGCCAGCAGCAACTTTGCATTCCTTCCCTCGCTGTCTTCAATTGCCCTATTTGTCAACGTGGCACAGCATTGCATTAGGGTGTTTGATTAGTCACACATGACGCAACGTTGTTTTCCATACCGGTTTGGGACCTAAGTTGGATGCCCCAGCCAGTAATTGACTAACGAAAAGGGGGGAAAACTTGGCAAATTTGGATGCTTACGGCGCGTGTTGCTTCTCTCCTAATCGGGCAAATGTACCATATACGCAAATATATATATATATATATGTATATGTACTCACACCCTATTGGTTCCACCCCTAGTGTAAGGTACACTGGGTAATTTCTCCGTGATATGATAGCTACGACTTGCAGGGCAATTGCCCAGACCAGGACGCATTCATTTTGACTACAGCCTGTGTACAGCCTGCACGTGCGCTTTACATGTAGCCTTGCCCAGTGCTGACAGCTAATCTTTCATGCATGGCCTTTGACGTTGTCGTTGAACAATCTCCTTGGAAGCGTTCACATGCCATGCATTGGGCAAGTCAGGTAGACCCTGCTTCAGCCCTAACAGTAAATTCTCTGACCAGTTCTTGAGTTGCCCTTGCTGCTCGAACCCGCCCTATGTGGTCCGGGTCAGGTTGGTGCATGCAAAAGGATGTTTGTACCACACACGTCCATGGCTTCCACGCGCAAGATGCAACACCCGACGTATCTTCAAGGACGTTGACCATCCTCGTTTGGTGAGGTGAATGTCTTCGCAGTTGCAGATTGTGACACCCACGTACATAGCGCCATAACGCACGGCCTATGGCTTTGCTTGGGGGTGCTGGACCCGCTGTTGTAGCTGGACTCTGTGCCTTTGCAGCTTTGGGTTATGCCATTTACCAGGTAAGCGTGTTGACGCTCTATGTGCTCTCAGCTTCTGGCAAGTGCACACGCATGCCTCACAGCTTCATTCCCAGCTAATCCTGCTCAAAGCGTTACTTCGTGCAGATTATCTGCCATCTGCGGCATTACAACGGTCCAGTCTATCAGGTGGGAGCAATATAGATACTTGCTGGTACCAGCTTGTGATGACTTGATGCCCCACCCTCACTGCTTCGTTTGCTGCAGAGATATATCGTCAGAATCATCTTTCTGGTACCAGTCTATTCAGTAGCATCATGGCTATCCCTGCTTATGAGCGAGAAATCTGTGTATTTTGACACAGTGCGCGACTGGTGAGCAGACTGCTCACCCTGTTGGCTTACTTTGATGGCATGCATCAGGAGCAATACGTTTCATTGCATGCGCTGATAGCAGCACGTCACTCAATGTAACACTGCATGCGTGAGCTACTGCAACTACACCTCTAAGCCTGTTGAAGCCTGCACAGCTAAAAGTTAATCCTGCCACTGCTTTACCAGCTGTGATAGAGAGACACATGCAAGGGCACATGCATGTCAGTCACATAAAGCAGCGCACAAAGAGTGTCAAGTAGAGCTATGCTGAAAGTGCGCCGACTGCCTGCTGCAGCTATGAGGCATGGGTGATATACAACTTCCTGTCACTCTGTCTGGCATATGTGGGAGGCCCAGGTGCAGTTGAAGTGAAGATGAGTGGATACATCCTGATGCCCTCCTGCAGCTACATGACCTGCTGCCTGCCCCCCCTCATGGTCAATGGCCGATTTGTGCGCCAGTGCAAACAGGGTGCTCTGCAGTTTGTGCTGTTAAAGCCCATTCTAGCCATCATCATACTGGTGCTCTATACCCAAGAAAAGTACACAGAGGGTGACTGGGGCATCAGAAACGGGCAAGTTGTCTGATCATGTTTTGGCAGTTCTGCTTGTACTTTCGTAGGGTCCTCATACCCGCTGTCGTCTCTGCAGTCTCTTTCATCTGCAAATGTTGGCCTACATCACTGCTTGCTCAAGCTTGCGCAGCCTCACAGGCTCTGCTGTTGGATTCAGCAGCAGTGCTGGACTCTGTCATTAGCAGCAGCGACGCCAACAGCAGCAGGTTATTGGATTTGCACTTGAGCAGAGTTTTCTGCCAGCTGCCAGCCATGAACGACAGTCTGCATGTTTTGTGTACAGCTGCAGCTTGCTTGTGACCCAGTGGGCCAAGAGTGTGGATTCTTCATGTTTTGACAGAAACAGCTCTGCAGAAAAGCAACATTCCTCAGCACAGACCTAGCCTTTGTCCTTTCCTTTCCAGCAACTCCGTGTCAGCACAAGCAAACTTTGTCGGCGGCAGCAATGATACAGCCAGTTTGGAAGCTACTGGCAACGTTGCTTGCAATTTGCAACATCAGCTATGTGTCAGGCGTCGCCGGCAACTGGCTGTGCTGTAGACATACCTGCTTCACAACAAGCAGCAGACATAGCATCTACAGCACTCATAACACCCGCACTGTTGATGTGAACAGGCTGATCAAGGGCTGCAGCAGCTTGAAAGTGAGTTGCAACAGCTGTTGCGCACTGCAGGTACCTGTGGATCACCATTGTGTACAATATCACATATACAGTGGCTCTCTATGCCTTGTTGCTGTTCTATCTGGGGGCGCACGACCTGCTGGCCCCCTACAACCCTCTCCTCAAGTTTGTGCTGGTCAAGTCTGTCATCTTCATGACCTTCTGGCAGGTGAGCCGTGCTTTATTGCACAATTCTTTCATGCCGTGCTGTGCATGCCAACACGCCAAGCAGAGATCATGCTGTGGACCACTGGCAAGCATACAGGCTGCAGGCTCACACCTTGTTGTTGCCAACACCACGACCTGAAACAAAAGTTGGTCTGGCTTTGCATCAGCACACAACTCAATGTGAGGGCCAAGCTGCCGGTTCCGGTCATGCACAGTGCGCACATTCAAGGCAAAAGACTCAGGTGGCTAGGTCATGTTTTCAGGATGCCCAATGATAGAATGCCTAAAGAGCTGTTGTTTGGTAGAGTCAAGGGGCCTCGCCCACCTGGCCGCCCTAGGTCTATTTTCAATGATGTCGCGTTGCGTGACTGACAAAACTGTCAAATTGGTAGACCCTATAGAGACGCGCAAGACAGACAGCTTTGGAGAGACAAGACTTGTCCTGCACGTACCTAGCTCATCATGAGCTGGAAAGCGTAATTATTATTATCATTACTACTATTATTATTATTATTATTATTGTAGTGCGCACATTGCATCAATGGCGAGTGCTTCATCATGCTATGCATGACTCTTTGAGATCCAGACAGGCATGACCCAGACAGATGAGCGCATGGAAAGCAAGACGTGCGCCCTCAATGCTTTTGCATGTGCTTTGTCCGTGAGAGAGACATGGCAAGTACTCTGCAGCTCAACACGCTTTTGTACTGCAGAGTCTGTTCATCTCCATCTTGTCTGGCGCTGGAGTGATCAAGACCACAGACGACAGCAAGAATCTGCAGAACTTCCTGATAGCGTGCGAGATGCTGCCCGCGTCAATCTTCATGCTTTGGGCATTCCCCTACACTGATTACAAGGCTTCAGGCATGTGAATCTTCTGCTTGCTCCTGCCTGCAATGGTGCAACCAGTTGCCACCAAGTGAAGCAACAGCATGATCAGGGTCTGCTTAGAGAGCACTACACGGTTATCAGATGCTGAACCATCAGCTATATGTCCCACTTGAGGTTGTCAGCATTTTGGTAGACTTAAAGCAGCTGAGTATTCGATAGCATGTCTAGCGCCTGGTCACAGTGTTGCCTTGGGAGGTGGCTACCCCCCCGCCCCCACGGTCAGGCCTTGCTTTCCTAGATATGGCACTGCATTTCAGCCACAGCCAGTAGTACAATTGACAAGACTGCTGCTGTCTTATCACGGTGATGATGCATGCAGGTGATATGGGTGGATTGGGTGTGAGCAATATCCGGCATGCCATGAACATCAACGATGTTGTTTCAGACACTGTGCACCAGTTTGCACCCACCTATCACAGCTACGTGCTGTACAGCAACAGTGGGGCCAGAGATGCGCCCAAGACTGTGCGCACTAAGGAGGTCTTTGTCTTGCCTGAAGAACCCAACAAGTTCCATGACAATGCAAATCTGCTGGCCAACATGGAGCTTGGCATGCATAGTGAGGATGGCAACAGAAGAACCATGTCTGATCAGGATGAAGGGTCAGCGCGGCAGAATGCACACGACGATGCGCTGTACCGCGCGAACACCTTCAGCGATGTGGATGAGGAGTTCCGGGCAGGACCCCTGGAGGAAGATGAGGTATGCCTCTTTACTCATCTCACCTCTGCAGCTTGTCCTACATTGCATGTCCAGCCGAGCGGCATGCTAGGTGAGCTGGCCGCTGCTTCAACAGACATTGCCGTTGTACAGTACGCTGCAAAGCCTTTCAAACACCTGCTGTGTGGCCACGCGGAATCATCGGAATCATGCCAGCTATTTGCACTAAAGCCAGAGCAGGACACATTGATACTGGAGCACACTGTATTTGTCAGTGACAAGCGGCTTCAGCTTAGATAGATTTGCTTGACCAAAGTACAAGTCTTGACAGCAGTTTAGCCCGGCATTTCTTCAGAATGTGGCTTGCTCAGAGGCAAATAAGCCCAGCGTGTTTTCTAAGCATTTGCCTTGCAATGATGCAGGAGGGCATTGAGTTGTCATCTGCAGATGTCAATTTGAACATGCACAGCCATGCTCAGGGTGATGCCAAATCCAAGAAGCAGAAGTCTATGCTTCAGCGGCAGACCACAGATGAGTTCATGGCATCTGACACTGCATTGGATGTCGAAGAAGTACGACCAGACGCATTGGCAGGTGGTAGCACAAGTCATCAAAGCCCAGAGGAGAGGAACAAGCAGTTCAAGTTGGCAAAGGGCTGGAGTGATGTGGCTCTTCAGGACGACAAGTAGTTGAGTGTGTTATATGTGTCATGTGTGATGCGACCTGATTTACTCTGGTTTCTGTATGCCACTTCAAAGAACACTGTTTGAGGCAATGTCTGAACGCATGATATGAGCACTACGCACTGAATATAGTGTGTGCTGGTGACACACATTCGGCTCGAGAAAAGCTTTGGCTGTGTATACATTTACAGCAGTTGCTGTGAGTGCTACACGAGTTGCAATACAGTTGAGCACCCTTGCTTTCAATTGCAATTTTGCTTGGCTTGATATTTGTCAGGCAATACTTTGAAAAGACTGCGCACAGCAGCTGAACCAGGTGACAGTCAGATACAACAAGAATCGATTGTTGAGTACTCTACGCAGCCAAGCTTGTGTCCCTAAGAGCTGAGTAGTTAACCCTGACAGGAGGCCCCATAGTTGTGCAGAGGGTGACATTCTTCCAAAACTGTCCCTTAGCACCAGTTGGTCTGTTTGAATCGATTGACTCCTGCAGCAGAGGCAACTGGATCCCACAGGTGGATGTACAGTAACATGGAGGGTTAAATGCGCGAACTGCTGAGCAAAACATGCAATGACATCCTCCAGAAGCCACAACATCCAAGGTTGGCAAGTACTACAGGATTCCTGGCAAACAGAATGTCAGGCAAACAGTGGCAGACAAGCTTCTTGCTGTCACCAACATGCATGAGAAGATCACAGTGATGCATGCACTCAGCGATGCTTCGTTAAACATGATGTGGACCACTGCTGAACTTAAGTGCTGAATGGGAAACATGTGTAACAGGAGGCAAAGTAGACTTGTGTCCACAAGCTGGCAATTTGTCATTCTGACAACAGGCATGATGCAGGCTGTACAACCCTTTTGACACAGTGAATTGAGACGAATGGTATACCTGCACTGCCTTCAAGTTGATTAACAGATCTTCTGGCTTGAAGTCTGTCTTGCCAAAGCCTACATGAACATTGCCAGCCTTGTCTGCACGGTATTCAACCTTGCCTCCCTTGAAATCCCTGACTGCCTGCAAGGGACAGCGCCGGCCTCAGCAAAGTGAGCTCATAGACATGGATGAACAAGATAGACATCATGCTCCAGGCAAAGCCTACCAATGAAGCAAGCAACATTGTGCAGCAATGTCTACCTCCAGCGCACATATTGCTGGGATTGCTATGTCAATTCCACAAATCAGTGTGTTCCCAGGAATCAAAGAAGAGTCATGCTGTTTGTGTAGAAGGATTGTATAGTATCACATGACAGCAGAAGTCCTTAGACACATAGCACAAGCCTACCGCTGCTACATCCGCTGTGACCGTTCCTGCCTTGGGGTTGGGCATGAGACCCCTTGGACCCAGCAAACGGCCAAGCTTGGCAACCTTGGGCATCATGTCAGGAGTGGCAACAAGCTTGTCAAAGTCAAGCATGCCTCCGCTCATCTCTTGTATGAGGTCATCTGACCCAACG